>Ga0155349_1052_pt1 | contig 15141 bp, 20 predicted proteins | sample RifCSPhighO2_02_FD_106317 | JGI IMG/M metagenome (GOLD analysis project Ga0155349, IMG submission 106317) | Nitrospinae bacterium RIFCSPHIGHO2_02_FULL_39_82
TGCCCCTGGTTCTCCCGTAGCGGAGCGGAGGGAAGGGGCACCGGCTCAGCCCCGCGTTCTCCCTGAGCGAAGCGAAGGGAGAACGCCCGGCGTCAGCCGCGCCCGCTTGCGGGCGTCGGCTGCACACCGTTGTTAGGTCGCCTCACGGAATTGCAAGGACTCGTGTCTCATCCCAGGAAGACTGGCCCCTCCTCTGAATCTCTTCACCGCACAATCGGCACTTCGCTCACCGGCGTGATCGTAGCGGTGCAGCTATTGAAGCCGGGATAGAGGAACTTGTGGATTGCCTGCGGGGTGTTCGCTTCGACAATGTAGTAGATCACGTGCTGTGCGAACGCCCCATACACTGCCAGCAGTTTCACCCCTTCGACATTGGAGTCATACAGGGTTTTGGAACCACCTGCTTCTTTAGGGCAGTTCTCTGGAGTGTGGGTCTGAGTAATATGGAATAACATGATTTTCTCCTCTTTCAAGTTCTGGTTCCTAGTTTGTTCTTTAGGCCCATCGGTCTTAAGATGAGATCCGAGGGACACCAATTGGTCACGCTTTCCTGGAGCCTTATGACTCCCATGAACGCTACCAGTGCCAGCCCAACGGGAAGGCTAACCCAGTAGGCAATGGCTGCAAAGACCAATAGCATGATGCCCTGCACCAAGGCTCTGCCGTTTTCCAGATACATGGTTCTGACCTCCTTTCCTTCGTGAATGTCTCGTCTAACTCGTTACCTGACGCAATCGCGGCATATGAACAATGCCGCGATCTAGACTACCGGCCGACGAGAACTGCAAACAACTCGTTGAAGTTAGCTTTCTCCGTCTTGATGAACACGCCCTTGTTGCCACTTACGGCGATCGTCATATCACCTCCGGAGTAGGCCCAACCCTGCTGGGGCACCCACTTCATTGGAGTCAACTGCGAAAAAGCGCCAGCCAGCGTGTTGAACATCATCGACACGGTAGCGCAAAACTGAGCGGACATCGCCGCCATCTCGGGGGGCATGTCCATGTTCGACTTGTAGGCAATCAGCTTCCCATCAGCCGCAAACTCACCAGCCGCCACGACGCCGTCAATCTTGATAAGGTCATCCAGTGTAGCCATCTTTCCTTCCTCCTATCGAGTGGGGGATTAAGAAAAGACGATGTTCGCCCCCCCTATGTGCACATCGCCTAACGTTTGAGTTCAGCGGCGCGCGGCTTTTTGCGCGTCCGCTGGAACGATTTGTTGGGCGTCTTCGGATAGATTGGCTACCTCGCGCCCGCCCCGGAAATAAACAATGCTCCTTGCCCCAGAGATTCATCCTTCGACTTTGCTTTCTTTGCGGGGTCTAATGCGCAGACCGTCTCACCAATAAAGTAATTGGCATGACTGTTGTTCAATTCTCCCAATACTCGCTTCACGGTCTCAGAACTATGCCCCTCAAGGAACCGAAATACGGATGAAGCAAGATATTCCAGATTCATCTCAAAAGTTAGCCACTTCCGCTTTAGAGCTTCGGCGGTAAATCCGGTGGTGTTTGATCCGCCAAAAATGTCTAGGACGACATCTTCCTCGTCGGTCAGCATCTTGATAAAGAACGCGGGGATTTCCGAAGGGAATCGCGCCGGATGGCGTTCGAGTCCGAGTTCCTTGCAGAGTCGGAGATAGCTTGAGTTGCTGTCGGTGTTCGGTATAGAAAGGAGGTTGGAAGGAATCGCCCCTCCATTATCCTTGCCAAACCCAGCACTTATGTCATGGCCAGACGGGCGTTTTTTTGGCGTATAGAAGCTCTCCGGGTCCTCGATCAACTTCTTCATCCGATCGGAATACGGAGCCAGCACTTTTCGAACGTCGGCTTTCGGAAAGGCGGTTTTACTAAACCACCACACAGTGTTAACTGAATCCTTTGCCCGAATTTTTCGTTTGTTTACCCATTCAATTGGCGACGGCAACTTTGCAGGATTGAACCAGTAGAAATCCTCAGCAAGGTGAAACCCGATCTCGTCGCAAAAAGCCAAGAGTACGCGGAAGTTATACAGAGAACGGGATGGCATACCAGAACGGTATGCCCCCCCAAGTCGAGAACAAAACTTCCGCTTTCCTTGAGAACACGGAAAACCTCTTGGCCGAATGGCTTAATCCACTGGACGTACTCTGTTTCCTCAACATTGCCATAGGTCTTTTGGCGCCGAAGTGCGAACGGCGGCGATGTCATGACTAGATCAATGCTGTCATCTGGTAATCCTGCGAGAAGCTCAAGCGAATCTCCGACATAGGCCTGACCTCTGGCGGTACGGTAAAGCGGTTTGTTCTGCATGTCAGTATTCCCTCAGGTCGTTGACCCAGCTTGCCACTATCTGCCACAACACGCTTGCGGCGAAATAGACTTGCGGGTCTGCTTGGCAGATGGCTTCAACATCGCCCTGAACAAACTTATCTTTGCCATAGCCGACGATGTAGCTCATCCATTTTCTTAGGTTCTCATCGGCCCCGACGACCATGTCTGATGAATTGAATTTGCCAGTTCGAGCAAGCACCCACGAAAGGCCGTCGCGCTTGGCAGGGTCACCGTTTCTCAGGAGATCAGTCAAGTGAGGAATTTGTGGCTCAGCAATCCGCAAAAGGGCGCGCGCTGCTTCAACCCTGATCTCCAAGGGGCTTGAGTTGAATGTATCTACAAGTGCAGTCGCTGATGTTGCGGAAGCGAATTGACCAAGTGCCCATGCTGCTCCCGCACGCAGTTCGTCGTCACGTTGAGAGTCCCGCAGCACTTCAATCAGCAACTGTTCGCTCCGGCTCTTGGGTATTTCGGATGCGACAATGACCGTTTCAAGCTGCGTTTCAAGGGGAACCGTTATGACCGGACTGCGCAGCTTGTTTTCTATGAACCCCCAGGCGTTCGGGTCGTCATTTGCCGCAAGCGCAGCCGCAGCCTCAAGCTGGACATAAATATCCTCGTCGGCATCGATCATTCTTGCTACGAGCACCGGCTTGGCAGTGGTATAGCCTCTGTACCTCAACGCTTTTGCGGCAGCGTACCGCTCGCTTAAGTTGACGCTTGCGAGCTTGTCTATGAAGTAGGCTTCGCTAACTGACGTGGGGCACTGGAGTTTTGTGTTAACCGGAACGACCGTAGCCACAATCTGATTGGCCTCAACAGTATCACCAGTGTTGACCTGTGGCAGCAAGGTTATCTTGCCTTTGCTCCGACTCAATTGAATAGATTGTTTCCGTGCCTCTGTGATGGGGGTAAGGCTGATCCTACCGGGTTCCACTGCCGTAACAACTGATTGCTGGTTGGCGGCAGCACACGTCCACATCACCCGTATTTCTGATCCTTCCTCAACCCCTTTCGGCTGAGTGATGGATACCTGTCCTGCAGCGAATGCTTGCCGCATTTCTTTGACACTGACGAAGTGAACAGGTGAAATTTGTTTCAGATCTATCGGAGAATCGTCGTTTTGCTCGAATACGACGATTGAAACAAGGTCGTCGTCACGCATGCCAGCATCCCACGCCCGCTTCGGGTCATTGAGGGAATGTGACATTGATATCTCAAGCTTTGTCTTGCCACGGGATTCGAATCGTAAGCCAGTGTTCAAGCATAAAATATCAGGAACCCGGACGCGCTTGATTTTTATTTTCTTCCAGATTTCGAACCCAGTGGAACCCCGCTCAAGTTCTATGGGGTTGAATCCCATTGCCTTCAGCCGGTCAATGGTTGCATTCGTGCCTGCGGCACCGACCGCGAGTTTTCGTAGGAAACTGTCGTCACTTTTGAAGTTATTTGCCACTACGTCACCACCGTAAATTCTGATTGGCACTCATTATATTCGTCGGCGTCTTAGATGACGAATGCTTTGGCTGCATAGATCATTCCGAGAAGCGTTGCGTAAAACGGCCAAACTGAAAATGAGAAAATCGATCTGGCAAAGAGGCCGAACATTCCGCCTTGTGGAACAACAACAAAAAGATCGGCGGCAGACAGTACTTCACTGTGTAGTTTGTTAATAAAGCTGTTGTATGCATTCCGAAAGCCCTTCTCCAATGACAAGTAGTAGGCATCAAGAACAAAGAAGAGCAGCGTCGGGATAACCGCGATCCATGCGTACTGTGGCTTGCCCTTGTCAGCCACGATGACGAGGATTGCGGAAACTAGCGTGATACACCAAGCTTTTGAGGACGAGCTGTTGTTCGCCATTCGCTGAATGACCGCCTGCAGGATGGTGAGGTGCGACTGCACCGCTTGAGAGTTCTCCTTGAATCGTGGCTCTGTCGTCATAGCTCAGTACCCGGCGCGAATCTTGACTGCTTCTTCGATCCAACCGCTCAAGTTCTCGTTGATGTAGTTGTAGACTTGCGCACTGTCCGTGTACGGCGGGTCATACGCCTTCACGATTGACGACAGTGACTTTCCGTCGCGCTTCATTGTGATATGGGAGAAAGGATTTGCGCCTTTGGTCGTTTGGTTCTTGCCCGAGTCTTTGAGGTTGTGGATGTAGATGCCAACAACGCCCCTGCCGTTGTTCCACGATGTATGAATTTCGTAGTCAATCCACTTGCGCTTGGCCGTGTCCTTCCCGATGAGCACAACCGTGCAGGAGCGCCCGTTCAGTTGATCATCAATCCACTTCTGTATTACCTTGTCACCGCCGCCCGTGATGGTTTCCCAGTCGTTGTCTGTGGTTGGTTGGTTCCCTTCGACAACGCCAATGTTTCGAACTTGTGAAGCGCACCAGCTGTTTGGCTTGTAGTGAAAGCTGTAGAAGATTCTTCTAGCCATGATTCCTCCTTGGTAAGCACGGTGATGGTGATTGATGAGACGCCCAACGCGGGGCTGAGCCGCCGCGAAGCGGTCGGTTTCGTGCCCCTGGTTCTCCCGTAGCGAAGCGGAGGGAAGGGGCACCGGCTCAGCCCCGCGTTCTCCCTGAGCGAAGCGAAGGGAGAACCAGTTATTATCTGAACGGTAGCATAACTTTGAACATGTGGTCAATAAAAAAAAATAGCTTGACGTTATCTGATTAATTTTACTATACTTTCTCAGGGACTAATATGCAAAATTGAATGTTAGTCCCAGCGTGTCAGTCGCCTATGCAATTAATTCCAGCTGATATTTGGGAACAATATTCTGCCGTCCTTAAGAAACGGGCAGTACCTGTCACCCTCCATGCGGATTACAGGAAGTGGCTGCGGTATTATCTTGATTTCCAATACCTTATCGAGGGATGAGGCGACACCGCGATCATCATCACAGCCCCCCGATAGTAGCGATATCGGGCAAGCTTCTGTTCCGCCCCCATTGGCGGGCAAACGTTTTAATGAATGGCGCTGCATGGCGAAATCCGGATCTCCACATTGGGACAAATCATAGGCAATCTGGCGGCGGAGATTAAGATGCGGCACTATTCCCGGAAAACGCTTAAAACCTATGCGGATTGGAGCCGCAAGTTTCAGAGCTACCTGAAAAACAAGTCACCTGACGAATTGTCAGCAACAGATGTCAAATCATATCTCACCTATCTTGCGGTTAACTGCAAGGTTGCAGCATCAACGCAGAACCAGGCGTTCAACGCTTTGTTGTTTTTGTTCCGCCATATTCTGAAGAAAGATTTCGGCGATCACAAAGACATTCCACGTGCAAAGAAATCGAAGTATATCCCGGTTGTCCTTTCCCGAAAGGAAATAGACGCTGTCTTGAAACATCTGAGGCATCCCTACAATCTTGCGGTCAAACTGTTGTACGGCTGCGGGCTTCGTCTATTCGAATGTGTGAAACTGCGGGTGAAGAATTTCAATTTCGACGCCGGAATCCTTACGCTCCATGGGAAGGGCAGTAAAGACCGGACAGTGCCAATTCCACAGACAATTATGACGGAGTTAATGGCACAGTTTGAGGCAATAAAAATACTTCACGATAAGGATCTTGCCGCGGGTTATGCGGGCGTGTTTCTCGAAGATCAACTCGAAAAGAAATATCCGAAAGCCGCGAGGGATTTCATCTGGCAATGGTTTTTTCCGCAGCAGTCATTGACATTCGTGGTGGAAACGAAGGAACATCGGCGTTATCATGTGCATGAAAAGCATGTCCAGGAAGCTCTTTACAATGCTGTCCGGAGGGCAAAACTCACGAAACACGTCACCTCCCACACCTTTCGCCACTCTTTTGCCACGCACCTGCTTCAGGCCAATTACGACATCCGCACTATACAGGAGTTGCTTGGACACAGCGATGTAAGGACGACAATGATCTATACCCACTGTGTGCCAAGCAGAACGGTGAAAGAGGCGAAGAGTCCTCTTGATTTTTAAATACATACAGAAAGGTTGGAATGAACTATGCTTAAAGTCAACGGATTGAAAAGACAAAAAGGGTCACCCATTAAAAGTCACCGTGTCAGGTCTTGAAATAAATGCAAGGAATTAGGATCAAATCATCAAAATTTATTTTCAAAAAAGTTTTTGTCCACAGATGCAGATAACATGCTAAAATTAGTAGAAAGGAGTTAAAGAGGTCAAGATGAAAAAAGATGTTGTTTCATGGAATTTTAAATACTTGGTTAAGGTTAAGACGAGAAAAACCGTAAATCTGGTTAATATCTTAGAGGGCTATAAAGAGATAGAAATTATCTCACCTCAAGAATTATAAGGAGATGACATGAAGAAGATAGAATATTTTGATTATGAAAAGGTTGCCAGAGACATGAATCTGCCTGACTCAATTTTGAAAAAGATAGAAAAAGAGGTAAAGACTGAATTCCCTAAAGATAAGATGATGTATGAACTTCATGTTTTAAGGGCAATAAGAAGCAAATATTGGCAAAAAGCAGCAGTTCAATAAAATTGTCCGCACCGGCAGATAATACGGTATAAGCGACATTAAAACGTCGCTTGATACCGATAACGGAAACGTTATCTGCTCATTGCGGGCAGGGAAAGGAAGAGAGCGATGAAGAAGCTAATTTTGTCAAATATGCTTTTATTTTATAACTAACTTTTTATAACTAACTTGCTGTTGTAAAGTTCAGCTAAAAACAATACAATAAGAACCATGATTAAAAATCCACGCTCATATTTAAACTCACAAAAGAAGGAGCGTCAGAGATTTTTATCTTCCCTTACCTATGAAAAATCGGTACGTATATTAGAGATGCTTCTATTATCACAGGTGGCAATGGAATTGAACTTTTCTGACCACCATCCTGCCTCATTGGGGAAAACCTTTAAAAATGCCAGAAAGCAATCTTGATAAGGCATATCTCCGTATAATTGATTAATAAAGGACAAAAATAAAATGATTCGCTCAAATTTAAAAAAATTAGTAAACGAAATATATAATAGAAAAGTCCATCCAAATAAGGCGATAGAGATGCTCAAACACCTGCCTTATGAGGATATAGGCTTTGCCCATGTGGACCACCATAGGGAATTGAGGCAGGGATTTCCTGAGGTCATATATTGCGAAGGGAAATCAATTCAGCAGATAACAGCGATAATAAAGAGGATGCTCAAAAAAGATTCTGATATACTGGCTACAAGGGCTGCACCAGAGATATTCGGAAAAATTAAAAAGATTGATGAAAGGGCGGAGTATAATAAAGATGCAAGGACTATTGTTATAAGAAATAAGGAAAAGAAACTTGAGGGAATGGTGCTGGTGGCTACTGCTGGGACATCCGATATACCTGTAGGAGAGGAAGCTGCAGTTACTGCAGAAATCATGGGGAGCAAGGTGGAGAGGGTGTATGATGTGGGCGTAGCAGGCATACACAGGCTTTTAGATAAAAGAGAGAAGTTTATGGCTGCGAGGGTGGTTGTAGTGGCGGCAGGCATGGACGGCGCCCTTGCAAGTGTGGTGGGGGGACTGGTTGATAAGCCTGTAATAGCAGTCCCTACAAGCATCGGCTATGGTGCAAGCTTCGGGGGAATATCAGCGCTCCTATCAATGTTGAATAGCTGTGCTGCGGGGGTAGCAGTGGTTAATATTGACAATGGTTTCGGTGCAGGCTGTCTTGCACATAAGATTAATATGTTATAAATTCTATTCCAGACGAATTTTAACAATATTTTTCTGAAATGAAACTTAACTAATCATGAAAACTATGATGACGGAAAAAGAAATAAATGAAGTTTATGAAATCGTTAAAGATTATCACGAGAAGTATTTAAAGAAACACGGGGTTAAGCTGCCTCAATTAAAAAATTCAAAAGGAGAATATGTAAAGGATGCACTTGTTCTTGTTTATCTTGCAAGATTTTATCCAAATACGGTTGTAGCTACTAAACATGATTTAACAGTGTTTATCAGAAATTTTTATCCTGATACAAATGATGTTCAACAAGCAAGACATTTGGGTGCTCAAAAAGGTTGGTTTATTTCTGCCGGGGGTAGAGATAATGTGCATGTTCGAAAATTGGGAGAATATCGCTTAATAACACTTGAAAGACCTTATCCGCATTTTAAGGGACATAGAATTGAAACAACAACTGGAGAATGGGGAGACATTAAAAAACAATATGGAAACCGATGTGCCACATGCGGTTCAGAGGAAGGTAAAAGAAATTTGCATTATCCGAATACAGTTGCAAAATTACAAAAATCACACATTGACCCTTTTAAGCCATTAGAAGAAGGAAATATTTTTCCTCAATGTCAAAAATGTAATCGTGCTTACAGGGATTTCTGGGTATTTGACGAAAGAGGCAGAATTAGAGGTATTGCAAATCCATCAATAGTTAAAAAATGTAAAAATGATGTAAAAAGAAAAATTTACAAAATTTTATATAAAGAATTTGAAGGGGCAAATCCAAATGAATGGTGAATTTCTAAATAAAATAATTCAAGGCGATGCCTTGCAAAGGATTTCAGAGTTAAAAAGCAAGAGTATTGATTTGGTATTGACTGACCCGCCTTATTTTCTTGATAAAATGGATAATGGCTGGGATGTAAAAAAAGTTGCCCTAATTACCGATTATTGTCATACAATAAAGTCCTTGCCACCGGGGATGAAATTTGACAAAGAGCAAGGGAAAAAATTTTATGATTGGTATTACCAAGTTTCAAAAGAAATTATCAGGGTTTTAAAACCCGGAGGATTTTTCTTTTCATTTTCAAGTCCGCGACTATATCATAGGATGGTGTCTGCAATAGATGATGCCGGATTTTTGATTAGAGATTGCTTCATCTGGCTTTACACACAGAACCAGCCAAAGGCGATGAGCCTAAATCATTTTATTGAAAAATTAAATGAGGATAAAAAGTCAAAAGAAATTTTGAAAAATCAATTAGCCGGCTGGAAAACACCGCAAATCAAATCGTGCTTTGAGCCAATTGTAATGGCACAAAAAGAAACCGAAGGAACGTTCCTTAAAAATTTCAAAAAATATAATGTGGGTTTATTGAATACCAATGTGCAAATTGGCGACAATATGTTTCCTGCAAATGTGGTTTCAACCAATAAAATCAGCGAAGTTATTGATAGGTGTTTCCTGATTTCAAAGCCTGATAAAAAAGAAAAGGGAGAACTTAATACCCACAAAACTGTGAAGCCGGTAAGTTTGTGTGAATATATTATAAAATTGACTACTTATTCGGAAGATGCAATTGTGTTAGACCCATTTGCCGGCAGCGGGACAACTTTGGTTGCCGCAAAAAAATTAGGGAGAAAATTTATTGGTATTGATATTAATGAGGAATATATTGAAATAGCTAAAGAAAGAATTAAAAATACAGGCAAAAATTATTCGGTTACGGAAAAATTAAATTCAGCAATTCAGATGCAGATTTTTGAGTCAAAAGTGGAATATAAAAGAAAACATCTGAAAAAATTACAACGGACATGAATGAGATTCTGATATAAAAAAATCAATAGAAATAGAAAGGACGCTATATGATAGTGAGTTTATCAATACAAATATTGTATCTGCTAATAGGCTCTGACTTCCGGAAAGGATTACAATAATGCTCAAATTTATCTTAGAAAAAGGTAAATACATAATTTTGCTGGCGGTTGTCTCTACATTCCTCGCATCTGCGGCTACCTTTGTCTGGGGGACAACGAGGATGATTACCAATGTGGTAAGTCTAATCGCAGGATTGATTACCCATGAAGGAGGGCACTCAGGTGTTCAGATGATTGCTTCCCTGGATTCTCTCCTTCTTGCCATTGTCCTCTACATATTCTCCATTGCCATCTACGAGCTATTCTTCGGAGAAATCAATGTCCCTGAATGGCTCGTGATAAAAAACCTTGATGGATTAAAGGAGAAACTTGCAAATGTAATCATACTTATACTTGCAGTTACATTCCTTGAACATCTTGTGGAGTGGAAGGATGCAAAAGAGACATTGATGTTCGGCGTTTCAATTGCTGCTATCCTCATTGCACTTGTCTTCTATATGCAACATAAAAAGAATGAATAATGAAGGGGGGTGATTGTGTGTTTGAATTATTAAAAAAGGCTGTAGCTTTAGGTTTGGGGGCAATAGACCTGTCCGAGAGTAAGATACGGGAACTGGTTGATGATTTGGTAAAAAGGGGTGAGATTAAAAAGAGCGAGGGGGCTAAACTTATTGATGAGATATTAAAAAAGGCAGGGAAATCTCGAACTGAGATAGAGAAAAAAGTACAGGAGGGGATAAGGGGAGCCCTTCAGAAGGTAGACCTTGTTCAAAAGAAAGACCTTAATGCTGCAGTGAAGAACTTAGAGAAGAAGATTGAGCAGTTAAAGAAAAAGGTTGAAAAAGAATAATTATGGTATTTCCCAGAGCAAAAAGGACATATCAGAACATCCAACGTTTGAGGAATATAGCCAATGTCCTAATCAAGCATGGATTCGGGTCTTTAGTTGACCAGTTGAACCTCCAGCATTACATATCCCTCGGAAAGAGAATTGTAACCTTTAAGAAATATGAATTAGAAAAAGAGGTTCATACACTGCCCGAAAGACTCCGCCTTGCCTTTGAAGAATTGGGACCAACATTTATAAAACTTGGGCAGGTCTTATCTTCAAGACCTGACTTAGTCCCTCAGGACATTGCCGATGAATTCAAGAAATTTCAGGATAAAGTCCCCCCATTTTCTGCATCAGAGGCAAAGAGACATGTAGAAAAGGAACTTCGTATCCCTATAAATGAGATATTTTCTTCCTTTGATGATACTCCGACAGCGGCCGCATCAATTGCACAGGTTCATAATGCCACACTCCTCACCGGAGAAAAAGTAATTGTAAAAGTTCAGCGTCCCGGCTTGAGACAGATTCTGGAATCCGATATAAGCATACTCTTCTATCTTGCAAATCTCGTTGAAAGATATCTCCCCCATGGCAAGCTTTACAATCCCACAGGGGTAGTTGAGGAATTTTCAAGGACAGTCAGAAGGGAACTTAACTTTAACCTTGAGGGGAGTAACGCAACAAAATTCAAAAGATATTTTGAGGGTGATAATACGGTCTATATACCCATGGTCTTCTGGAGTTATACCACCAATGATATTTTAACTATGGAGAGGATAGATGGAATTCCAATCCATGAGATAAAAAAGATAGAAGAGGCAGGTTATGACAAAAAGCTGATTGCAAAAAATGGTGTCAACGCATTTTTAAAACAGATACTTGAATTTGGTCTGTTTCACGCCGACCCCCATCCCGGAAATTTTTTAATAATGGAGGGGGGTAGAATAGGGATTGTAGATTTTGGCATAGTCGGTAATATTGATGATGATATGGCGGAGAGCCTTGCAAATACATTCCTTTCTATTATTGAACTTGATTATGACAGGCTTATTCATGAATATATCAGGCTTGGATTTCTAACCGAGGATGTGGACATAAAGGCATTTAAAAATGACCTGCGTGACCTGATGGACCCCTATTATGGCAAGGCATTAAAACAGATTCAGGCAGGAAAAGTTATGAGTGACATATTTCAAATAGCAGTTCACTATAAGGCGAGGGTTCCAAATGACCTCATCCTCCTCGGCAAGACCCTTCTCACAATTGAGGGGCTTGCAAGGGCACTTGACCCTGATATTATGATTCTTGAGGAGGCGAAACCGTTTGCGACTGAGTTGATAAAAAAGAGGCTGAGTCCAACATATCAGATGACAAAGGCTTACAGGACATTAAGTGATTTAGGCGAAATTGTTAAAGAAATACCCGGGCAATTCAGCTATGTCTTGAAAAAGGTCATGAAGGATAAACTTAAGATTGAGTTTGTCCACAGTGGACTTGACAGGTTTATAAGGGATATGGACAAATCAAGCAACCGCCTTGCCTTTGCCCTCATTATATCTGCTATTGTAGTCGGTTCATCAGTAATAATGCTCTCAGGCAAGGAGCCTCTCCTGTTAGGTTTTCCCATGCTCGGTGTAATAGGCTATATTATAGCCCTTTTTTTAGGATTGTGGCTTGCAATATCAATTCTTAGGTCAGGGAGATTGTAAGGCTCAGCCGAATGCCTTTATTCCAAGTGTGTGATAACCTATTATTAGTTTCTGTATCTCCGATGTCCCTTCATAAATAGTAGCCACCTTTGCATCCCTTAAATATCTCTCCACAGGATACTCGTTGGAGCAACCATAGGCACCAAATATCTGTATCGCATCTGTAGCAGCCCTTACCGCAGACTCACTTGCAAAATATTTTGCAATTGATGTCTCAAAAGTATTTTTTATTCCCTTATTTTTCAAACCCCCTGCCCTGTATACGAGTAGTCTTGAGGCATCACAATCTACCACCATCCTCGCTATCTTTTCCTGTATCAACTGGAAGCTACCTATTGGCTTTCCAAATTGATGTCTCTCTTTTGCATATTTCACACACGCATCTATACAACCCTGAATAATCCCGACACATCCGGAGGCAACACCATATCTGCCATTATCAAGGGCACTCATTGCTACCTTAAAACCATCTCCTACCTTACCAAGCAGGGCATCCTTTGGAATCATGCAGTCTTCAAAGATAAGCTCGGCAGTATTGGATGCCCTTAAGCCAAGTTTCCCCTTTATCTCCTTCGTTGTAAATCCATGTGTCCCCTTTTCCACAATGAAGGCAGCAATTCCCTCATGCTTTTTACTTTTGTCAGTCTGTGCAAAGACAATTGAAATATCAGCTATACCACCATTACTTATCCATGTCTTTGTCCCGTTAAGCACCCATCCCTTGTCAGTAAAAGCCGCGGTCATTGACAGATTAGAAGCATCACTCCCCGCCCCTGGCTCTGTTAAAGCAAAACAGCCGAGTATTTCACCTTTACATAACCGAGGGAGATATTTCTCCTTTTGTTCCTCACTCCCCCAGTTCAGAATAGCAAGCCCTACCAGATGAACCTGAACAGAAAGAGTCGTCCTTATTGATGAATCCGCCCTCCCTATCTCTTCAAATATTATGGCATCACTTATAAAATCAAGCCCTGCACCACCATATTTTTCCGGAATGAGTGCGCCAAGAAAACCAAGTGGTGCCATCTTTTTTATTATTTCAAGGGGGAAATGCTCTTTTACATCATTCTCCCTCGCAACAGGGACAATCTCCTCCTCTGCAAATTTTCTAACCATCTCCTTTACCATCTTCTGTTCGTAAGTCAAGTTAAAGTCCATATTTATAAAACCCCCTTCCTGTCTTCTTCCCCAACTGCCCAGAATCTATATATCTTTTAAGTAGTGGGCATGGGCGGTGTTTTGGGTCTCCTGTCTTCCGATAAATACTTTCCATAATAGAGAGGACTGTATCAAGTCCAATTAAATCTGCAAGAGATAGGGGACCCATCGGCAGATTTGCACCAAGTGTCATTGCCTTGTCAATATCTTCAGCAGAGGCAACACCTTCCATTAGTGCAAAGACTGCCTCGTTTATCATAGGCATGAGGACTCTATTCACAATAAAGCCGGGAGAGTCTTTTGATTCCACGGGTATCTTGCCAATCTTTTCAGTAAGATTTTTTACTGTTTCAAAAGTTTCATCCGATGTATTAATCCCCCTTATTACTTCCACAAGTTCCATCACAGGTGCAGGGTTCATGAAGTGCATCCCAATAACCTTATCCCGTCTCTTTGTTGCAGAGGCAATTTTGCTGATGGGTATGGAAGATGTGTTTGTAGAAAGGATGATATTCTTCGGACAGATTTTATCAAGCCTCTTAAAAATATCTAATTTTAATTCCGCTATCTCAGGCACAGCCTCAATGATAAAATCTACCTTTGCCATATCCTCAAGTTCTGTAGTTGTGCGAATTCTCGCCCTTATCTTCTCTTTTTCTTCAGGTGTTATTTTCCCCTTTTCAAGTGCCTTTGCAAGTCCCTTTTTTATATTCTCCACACCCTTCTGGATAATTTCATCCTTTACATCCATCAGGATTACATCAAACCCTGATGCTGCCATCACCTGTGCAATCCCCGACCCCATCCTCCCCGCACCAATAATACCGATTGTTTTAATTTCCATATAAAAAACCTGCCACAGAGTTCACAGAGTACACAGAGAAAAAATAATAAATTAAATTTGGACACAGATAAATACAGAAATGTCATTCCGAGCGAAGCGAGGAATCTCCGAGTTTGAGATTCTTCGGGCTTTGCCCTCAGAATGACAGCATTGCTGTCATCTGTCAAAATCTGTGTCCTATTTGATTTGTTTTCTTTATGCCCTCTGCTGTTAATAAAGTATATTGGAGTTACTTTACATAATCAATACCTTATTCAATAATCCCCTCTCCCTTGCCCCTTCCTTCTAATTCCTCCCCCCTTGCGGGGGAGGAGAAAGGTGGGGGGGTATTAACAAGAGTTAAAGATAGTGAATTACCATTCTCTATCTTTATTTTTTAATGTATAAATTGCAATGTATAAATTGCAATTGACAGCAATTTTTCGTAAGCCTATAATTGGCACAATAAAGAGTCCTTTGGGCAGCTTAAATCTAAAGAAGGAGGAAGGGGTGAGAGATGACAAAAATTATCAGTAGAGATGGTTTATCTGGCAATTCAGCCAAAGGTGGGATAAACGAAATACTTCGCATATCACCCAAAAATTATAGGTATATCCAACCTGTTCGGATAAAAGCATATTATCTGCTTATTGTGGGTAGAATCTATGAGAGAAGTATAAAAATATAAAAGCAACCACAGATGAACACAGATAGAAAAAAATTTACCGCTTTTATCTGCGTAAA
>Ga0155349_1106_pt1 | contig 13057 bp, 9 predicted proteins | sample RifCSPhighO2_02_FD_106317 | JGI IMG/M metagenome (GOLD analysis project Ga0155349, IMG submission 106317) | Nitrospinae bacterium RIFCSPHIGHO2_02_FULL_39_82
CAAGTATGGCTGCTCTTACCTTATAGACCCCGATAGGGACTCTGTAGGAAATAATTATGGTGCCGGTATTTCCGCTGCTTATAATAGGGGAATTTTCGCTCCCTGAACATGAGAGTATGGCAAAAATAGAGAGAATAGAAAGGAATCTTAAAAGGTGGCTAAAAGAGAGAATTACGGTGAAGATAATAGATAAAAGGAAGGATTTTTTAGGGGAGACTAAACTGACTGACTGACTGACTGACTGACTGACTGACTGAGCAATGTTCGTGCCTTGTTTTTTGTATTCATGGTTAAATCCTTCATTTCATTTTCCCCGAACACACCGCACATAGTAGCTGCTCGTCGGTCCATTGTCATTGTCATTGCCATCGCCGAAATACACAAGCCACGCATTGGTATAATAGTCGGCGTCCGTAGTAGATGACCAGTAGTAGGACGAATTTGTATTTGGGAAATAGGTTGTGTCTATTATTGATAATAGTTCTTTTATATTCGGCAGCCTCCAGTCATTATCCCCTCCGAGGGAAAGCCCTTCACAGTAAGTAATTGCAGATTCCCATTCCCTTGCTGTATTATCATCATCCTTCTGCCACATAAGACCTGTATTATTATCAGTTACGGTTCCATTGGCATTGTCTGTAAAATTTCCCGTTACTGTTATATCTCCTCGCACACACCTCACATAGTAGCGGTTTGACTTGCTGACATAGTTGATGATAAAGCCATGTGTGAAATTCATATGCAACGTATAGGTAGAAGAATCGCTGGTAATTGTATTAGACAACCAATAGAAGGAGGAATTTGTATCTGGGAAATATGCTGTATTTATAGCTGGGTTATATATCCCATAATTGACAATACTCATCAGCTCCATATCGGATGGAAGCCTCCAGTCAGTAGAACCTCCAAGAGTAAGGTCATCACAGTAGGTATTAGCATTATCCCATGCCCTCTCAATATTATCATCTTCCTTCTGCCATGTAAGACCAGTTACATTGTCAGTGATAGTCCCATTTCCATTGTCAGTATATGATGGAGGATTAATCGTATAGTCTGAATCTTCACCAGCGGTAGTTGTATAATCGCCTGTCTGACCAGTATCAGGCAATTTCAGCATCGCAGATTTGGATGTGGATGTGGTTGATATTGCACCGCTGCTTATTGGAACAGATGGTTTTGATGGGGTTATTTTATCACTTACTGTAAGGGTTATTGAATCATTTGCAAAGGATGATACATTGCCAGCAGAATCCCTGAACCAGACATAGACAGTCTTTGTGTTATCTCCAACACCCCCACTGCTTAATGTGAAGGTAACTGCTGCTGAATAAGATGTCGTTGATGTAACCGTTGTCCAGCATGAATCACTAACTGATGGTGTGGTTGAGGACTCTGAGACACAGTATCCTCTTACACCCACATCATCCGATGCTGATAGGTTAAGCGTTACTGCTGTTGATGTGGTTGATGCTGCATCGCTATTTATTGAAACAGATGGATTTGATGGGGCTGTTGTATCACTTACTGTCAGGGTTATGCTATCACTTGCAGATGATGATATATTGCCAGCATTATCCTTAAACCAGACATAAACAGTATTCGTATTATTCCCCACACTCCCGCCGCTTAATGTGAATGATACACTGGATGAGTAACTGGTCGCTGATATAACAGATGTCCAGCATGAATCACTAACTGATGGTGTTGTTGAGGACTCTGAGACACAGTATCCTCTTACACCCACATCATCCGATGCTGATAGGCTAATCGTTACTGCTGTTGATGTGGTTGATGCTGCACCATTGTTTATTGTTATTGATGGATTTGATGGGGCTGTTTTATCTACTATCTTTTTACTTTTTCCACAGGAAAGTATTATCATTATTAGAATAAGCAGGCAACAAATAAACTGACGGTATAATCTTTGTGCTTTGTTCCCCATGATTAAACCCTCTTTAACAAATTTATCAATATTTTACTCCATTCAATCATCATGTCAATTGTTTTTTAAAAATTTTTTCTTTGTAGAATCATAAGTATATTTGTTATTATATTATTTCAGAACTTTATTGTAAGGAGGAGTAGATGGGAGATTGCATTTTTTGTAAAATAATTAAAGGGGAGATACCTTCAAAGAAGGTTTATGATGATAAGGATATTTTTGCATTTGAGGATATAAATCCACAGTCACCTGTTCATATACTGATAGTTCCTAAAAAACACATTGCAAAATCTCTTGATGTTACAGAAAAAGAAAAGGAATTGATAGGGTCTATTTTTATGGTGGCTAACAGGCTTGCCGTGGAAAGGGGGATTGCAGAATCAGGTTTCAGATTGGTTGTCAACTGTAACAGGGATTCCGGGCAGGAGGTATTTCATATCCACTTTCATTTGCTTGGCGGGAGAAAAATGAAGTGGCCACCGGGGTAATTCAATAATATAATTAACCACAGAGGTCACGGAGAGGAAAAAAAGGACAAAAAACTTAATGAAACCACAGATGGACACAGATTAACACAGAAATTAAATGATTAAAAAGTGGTTAGTTTTTTTAGGAGAATGATTTTATGATAAAGATTGCACCTTCAATTTTGTCGGCAGATTTAAGCAGATTGGGTGATGAGTTAAAAACTGTAGAAGAGGCAGGGGCGGATTGGATTCATGTGGATGTAATGGATGGACACTTTGTCCCGAATATTACTATCGGCCCAATGATTGTTGAGGCTGTGAGAAAATCAACAAGGTTACCGCTGGATGTCCATTTGATGATAGAAGACCCTGATTTTTATATACCTTATTTTGTAAAGGCAGGGGCTGATATAATCACTGTCCATGCAGAAGTCTGCAAACACCTTCAGCGAACCATCAGGTCAATAAAGGAGCATAAAAAAATTGCAGGCGTGGTCTTAAATCCTGCCACATCTCTAAATAGTCTTGACCATATTTTAGGTGAGGTTGATTTGGTATTGCTTATGTCTGTCAATCCGGGTTTTAGCGGGCAGGAATTTATCCCATCAACTGTGAAAAAAATAGAAAAACTAAAACAAATGATAGATGATGCCGGCCTCAAGATTGATATAGAGGTGGATGGGGGCATAAAACCTGAAAATGCAAGAGATGTCGTTAATGCAGGGGCGAATATCTTAGTAGCAGGTGCCTCTGTTTTTAAAAGTAAGGATTATAAAAGGACGATAAAGGCATTGAGATGCGAATAGAGCCACCCAAAAAATATTTTTTGAAGTAGAATCAAATTTGCTTATATGCTATTCTGAAATAGTAAGATATAATTATACAAACAGTTTGAATCTTTTGTTCTGGAGGTAAAAATTGAATCAGTTTTATAAAAATCTTGCATTGTGGGTTGTAATAGGCTTAATAACGATAGCCCTTTTCAACATTTTTAATAAACCCCATGTTCCCTATAAGGAAATAATCTACAGTGATTTTATAAGTGCCGTAGAGAAAGGGGATGTGGTAGAGGTCTTAATTCAGGGAGATAATATAACTGGCAGGTTTCGTGATGAAAAGCCATTTAAAACCTTCACACCCAAAGACCAGGAGCTTATAAAGATATTGAGAGAAAAGGGTATAAAAATAAATGCAGCACCACCTGAACATGAATCATGGCTTACAAGCATTATTGTCTCGTGGCTTCCAATGCTGCTCCTCCTCGGGATATGGCTCTTCTTTATGAGACAGATGCAGATGGGTGGAGGAAAGGCACTCTCCTTCGGAAGGGCAAAGGCGAGACTCCTCTCCGACAAAAAAAACAATACTACCTTTAAGAATGTAGCGGGCATAGATGAGGCAAAGGAGGAATTGAAGGAGATAATTGATTTTCTTAAGGACCCCCATAAGTTTCAAAAGCTGGGTGGAAAGATACCAAAAGGGGTATTGCTTATGGGACCACCGGGGACAGGAAAAACCCTTCTTGCAAGGGCAATTGCAGGAGAGGCAGAGGTTCCATTCTTCTGTATAAGTGGTTCTGATTTTGTTGAGATGTTTGTCGGAGTTGGCGCATCGAGGGTAAGAGACCTATTTGAACAGGGGAAGAAGAATGCCCCATGCATTATATTTATTGATGAAATAGATGCAGTAGGCAGGCACAGGGGTGCTGGACTCGGTGGTGGACATGATGAGAGGGAGCAGACCCTCAATCAGCTGCTCGTTGAAATGGATGGATTTGAATCAAGTGAAGGGGTTATTCTCATAGCAGCAACAAATAGACCTGATATCCTTGACCCTGCCCTATTAAGACCTGGCAGGTTTGATAGAATGGTGGTAGTTCCAAGACCTGATGTAAAAGGAAGGGAAGGCATATTAAAGGTTCATACTTCAAATATTCCCCTCATGGATAATGTAAAAATAGAGATAATAGCAAGAGGAACGCCCGGATTTTCAGGTGCTGACCTGGCAAATCTGGTAAATGAGGCAGCCCTGCTCGCAGCCCGTAAGGAAAAAGATAAGGTAGATATGGAAGACTTTGAGTATGCAAAGGATAAGGTTATGATGGGTGTGGAAAGGCGGAGCATGATAATAAGTGAGGAAGAGAAAAGGAATACTGCCTTCCATGAGGCAGGACATGCACTTGTTGCAAAATTGCTCCCCGGGACAGACCCTATTCATAAGGTAACAATAATACCGAGAGGCATGGCACTTGGGATAACTCAGCAACTGCCTATTGATGAGAAACATACATATCCAAAGGGGTATCTCCTTAATAATCTGGTTATACTGATGGGTGGTCGGGCATCGGAAGAGATTGCCCTGAATCATCAGACCACAGGGGCAGGAAATGATATTGAAAGGGTGACAGAACTTGCAAGGAAGATGGTATGTGAATGGGGCATGAGTGAAAAGATGGGACCTCTCACATACGGAGAGAAGGAGGAACAGATATTCCTGGGAAGGGAGATAACACGGCATAAAGATTACAGCGAACAGACGGCACAGGAGATTGATGCCGAGATAAAGAGACTGGTGCTGGAGAGTTATGAAAAGGCAAAACGGCTTATCCTTGAGAACTTTGACACCCTTAACAGATTGGCAAATACACTGCTTGAGAAAGAGGTATTGGAAGGGCATGAGATAGATAAAATTATAAAAGGAGAGTTGGCTGAAAAAAGCGAAACTATCCAACCGATGGTAACAGCAAATTAAAAATTTTAAATAATTCCCATAATCCTGAAATGTCAACCACTATTTCAGAGAATCAACCTCCCACCTCAGATGAATTTACCATGCAATGCGGGAATTTTAAATTAGCCCTCGGAAAGAGGACATACATAATGGGAATCCTCAATTTAACTCCTGATTCCTTTTACGATGGCGGCAAATTTGTTAATCCGGAAGCAGCAATAAAACATGCGGAAAAGATGGTTGAAGATGGTGCAGATATTATAGATATAGGCAGTGAATCTTCAAGACCCGGCTCTAACCCCATATCATCAGAGGAGGAGATAAACAGACTCAAACCTGTTCTCCCTATTCTCTGCAAGGGCTTAAACATACCAATTTCGGTAGATACCTACAAATCCACTGTAGCAAAATGGGCACTTGATAATGGTGCAGCTATGATAAATGACATAAGTGGTTTCCGATTTGACCATTATATGGCAAAGGTTACCTCCGAATATAATGTGCTTGTAGTTATAATGCATACTTATGGGAAGCCAAAGACAATGCAGGATAATCCCCACTATAAATCCCTTTTAACGGAGATTATTCAGTATTTAAAAGATAGTATCAACACGGGATTGGAGGCAGGTATCGGCTTTGATAAATTTATAGTGGACCCCGGAATAGGATTTGGAAAAACCATTGCCCACAACCTCGAAATATTGAGAGAACTTGCGAGGCTTAAAGAATTAGGAAGACCCATACTGATAGGACCCTCAAGAAAATCCTTTATAGGCAAAATTCTTGACTTATCTGCAGAGGATAGACTGGAAGGAACTGCCGCTGCTGTAGCGATTGGCATACTTAATGGTGCAAATATAGTCAGGGTTCATGATGTAAAAAAAATGATTAGGGTAGCAAAAATATCAGATGCAATAAAAAAGGTGGGATGATTATTTTGACTGGAAGATTTCCATTTTGGAAATCTTCCAGCACTACATTCGTTATGTCAGGATTTAATTCGACTTAACGACATTTGAAGCTTTTGGACCCTTAGGTCCGCTTGAAACCTCAAACTCGACTCTATCACCCTCATTCAGATTCTTATATCCCTCATCCTTAATGTCTGAGTAATGAACGAATATATCTTCGCCTTCATCCTGTTTGATGAATCCATAGCCTTTGTTGCCATTAAACCACTTTACAACTCCTTTTGCCATTGATAACTTCCTCCCTTCCTTCAAAATTTAAGGGAACAACCCTTATCTGGAACACTATCCAAGTAACAGTGAATAGTTATCCCCTGCCCTTTTAAAATCGACCGGGCATAAAAAAACCGTAAGGACATATACTGCCCTTACGGCGGTAAACAATCCACATAATATTAAATTACAATATTATCCATACTGTTGTCAACCTTTTTTTTAATGTATGTCAAGTTTAATATTCAATTCCTTCAACTGCCTCTTCTCTACTTCAGATGGGGCATCGGTCATAAGACAGACCCCTTTCTGTGTCTTGGGAAAGGCAATACAATCACGAATAGACTTTGATTTTGTAAGGATTGCCATCAGCCTGTCAAGTCCCAGAGCAATTCCTCCGTGAGGTGGTGTCCCATATTCAAGTGCCTCAAGCAAAAATCCGAACTTTGTCTTTGCCTCGTTTTCTGTAAGACCGAGTGTATTGAACATTTTTTTCTGAACCTCCTGCCTGTGTATCCTGATACTCCCGCCTCCAATCTCCGAACCGTTCAGGACTAAATCGTAGGCTAAAGCCCTCATCTTCCCCCTATCGGTTTCAAATAAAATGATGTCTTCATCAACAGGGGATGTAAAAGGATGGTGCATTGCAACCCATCTCTTCTCCTCATCATCCCATTCCAGTAAAGGGAAATCCGTTACCCAGAGAAAATTGAATTTATTTTCATCTATTAATTTTAATCTCTCTCCAAGTTTTAGCCTTAGATGTGCCAGAGAATCAAATACAATCTTTGGTTTATCTGCAACAAAGAGAAGCAGGTCTGATACCTTTCCGTCAAATACTTTTATAATTTCATTCAGAGTGTCCTTCTGGAAAAATTTCGCTATAGGAGACTGGATACCTTCATGAGTAATCTTCATCCAGGCAAGCCCCTTTGCACCAAAGACTACCGCCTCTGCCATAAGAGCATCAAGTTCTTTCCTTGAAAAATCACCACAACCTGCTGCATTAATCCCCCTTACATCCCCGCCATTTTTTATAGCCTCTGTAAAAACCTTAAAGTCTGATTTAGATACTATTGATGTTACATCCTTTAATTCCATTCCAAATCTGGTATCAGGCTTATCTGTCCCAAATCTTTCCATAACTTCATGATAACTCAAAACAGGAAAGGGTCTCTCTACTTCAACCCCAATAGAGTTTTTAAATATTTCATACACCATCTCTTCAATCAAAGGAAAGACATCCCCCCGGTCTATAAAGGACATTTCTATATCTATCTGGGTAAATTCGGGCTGCCTGTCCGCCCTTAAGTCCTCATCCCTGAAACACCTTGCTACCTGAAAATATCTCTCGTATCCTGCAATCATCAGTATCTGTTTGAATAATTGTGGAGACTGTGGTAATGCATAGAATCTCCCTGGATTCAACCTGCTTGGGACAAGATAATCCCTTGCCCCCTCTGGTGTACTCTTTGTAAGAAAGGGTGTCTCTATCTCCAGAAAACCCCTCCTGTCAAGAAAATCTCTCACAAGTTTAACAACCCTGTGTCTTAAGATAATATTATTTTTTACAGAGGACCTCCTCAAGTCAAGGTATCTGTATTTAAGCCTTAACACCTCAGATATATCTTCATCTTCTTCTATTGAGAATGGGAGAGCAATTGATTCATTTATAATTTCCAAATCCTCTGTATTGACCTCAATTTCTCCTGTAAGAAGTTTTGGATTTATGGTTCCTTCGGGTCGGGCAACAACCTTTCCTTTAACCGCCAACACATATTCATTCCTTATCTCATGTGCCTTTTTATGTACCATCTTATCAACTGTCGGATTTACAACCACCTGTGTAATTCCATCCCTGTCCCTCAGGTCTATGAAAATCAATCCACCATGGTCTCTCCGTCTGTGAACCCATCCGTTAAGCACAACGATATCACCAACATTACTGCTTCTAAGTTCTCCACAGGTGCGTGTTCGCTTTAACATTCCAGTCATAATATCTCCTTGTCATATTATTTCATTTTAAAAAATTTTTTGAGCAACTTTTCATTATTTCTAAGGAGTTTCCACTGCTAATATATCAGATTTTTCTTCTCTTTTACAATGAAAAGATTGTTCCATTTTTTCAAAGGGACAAGTATAATTATCTCCATGAGTGAATTTCCATTATTGAGAGATTTAATCATTATCCTTGTTGTTACCATCCCAATCTCTTTTATATTCCATAGATTCAAATTGCCGATTATTGTCGGATACCTGCTCACTGGAATAGTCATCGGACCTTATGGCATAAGATTGATATCCGAACCATCAATGGTAGAGACACTATCAGAAATTGGCGTCGTGCTTTTACTATTCACGGTAGGGTTAGAATTTTCCCTGACCAGAATGGTAAGAAATCTCAAGACTATTATAGGAAGCGGCGGCATTCAGGTCATCCTCACAATCATGGTTGTCTCGGCTATTACTTACCTGTATGGATATTCACTGCAACAATCGGTTTTTTTCGGCTTTCTTATATCATTAAGCAGTACTGCAATTGTACTAAAGATGTATACAGACAGAGGAGAAATCAATTCCCCGCATGGAAAATTTTCTGTAGGTATTCTCTTATTTCAGGACCTCTGCGTCGTCCCTATGGTACTCCTTATCCCTGTCCTTGCCAGCATAGAGGAGGTATCTTTACAGATTATTTTTATAACAATTCTGAAATCAATTATTGTTGTAGCCACTATATTCTTCGCATCCCGCCTGCTAGTGCCAAAATTCCTGCATCATGTTGTCAGGCTGAAAAGCCGTGAGTCATTGATACTTCTTATCATACTCCTCTGTCTCGGGACTGCATGGCTAACCAATCGGTTTGGATTATCCCTTGCCATGGGGGCGTTCATTGCAGGGCTTATTATATCTGAATCAGAATACAGCAGTCAGGTAGTAGTGGAGATATTGCCATTCAGAGACTTTTTCAGCAGTCTCTTTTTTATATCCATAGGTATGCTTTTCAGAACATATTATCTCTCAGAACACTTAATTTACCTTCTGCTTTTAACTCTCGGCATCATCCTGCTAAAGATAATATTGACCCTTCTCTCAATTGTATTATTCCAGAAATCCTTTCGCATCGCATTTATATCAGCCTTAAGGCTTGCCCAGATTGGTGAATTTTCGTTCCTGTTAGCCGGAAAGGGATTCATCCTTAATCTCATTGGAAACGGTGATTTTCAAACCTTTCTGATACCTGCCATCCTGAGCATGATGGCAGCCCCGATACTGATACTTATATCCTATCCTCTATCCCTGAGGCTGCAATCCCTTTTCTCTATTTCTGAGAAGGGATGGGAAGAGGGGGAAGGTGATAAATTGAATGACCATGTCATTATTGCCGGTTATGGATTAAATGGAAAGAATCTCGCACAGGTACTCAAAGAGACACGGATACCTTACATAGTCATTGAACTGAATGATGAAAGAATAAAGGCAGGAAAAATAGCCGGAATCCCCGTAATCTATGGTGATATAACCAGCAAGGCAATACTCTATAAAGCAGGTATTGAAACGGCAAAGATTATAGTTTTTGCCATTTCCGACCCACTCTCAATCCGCAGGGGCATTCATATAGCACGGCAGATGAATCCCCATATCCATATTATTGTGAGGACTCTTTATACATCAGAGGTGGAAGACCTCTTGACCCTCGGGGCAGATCAGGTTATCCCTATGGATTTTGAGACCTCTGTGGAGATATTCTCAAGGGTGTTAAAGGAATATCATATTGCAGGGAATATTATAAAGCAGTATGTGGACATGATAAGGATGGATGGTTACAGTATGCTGCGCGGTCTTTCCATAGCTCAGGAAAAACTAAAAGACCTTTACAATTATCTCCTGTCAAGCACAACAGAAAGCTATCTGGTAACAAAAGGGTCAATTGCAGATAGCAAAACCTTAAAAGGGCTTGACCTCAGACAAAAGACAGGTGCAGTAATAATTGCAATTATAAGAAAAAAGGGTACACATGTAAACCCTGACCCTGATTTCAGAATTGAGCCGGGAGACCTCTTAATCCTGCTGGGAAGTCATGCACAACTGGACAGGACAGTAAATTTTCTCTCTACCCCTCTTGTCCCCCCTTACAAAGGGGGAAATTAAAGGGGGGGATTTGTGTAGATTCGTGTCAATTCGTGGCTAAATAGCTATATGAAAAAACCAATTATCCCCATCCTTCTATTCTATCTTGCCGGTATCCTCTACGGCAGATACATGCCCCTCTATCTCATTAATTTAACCGTATTTATAATTCTTATATTAACAGTCCGTCTTATCTGCTCTATGGTAAGCAGTAAAGTATGTAGCAAACTGCCTACTGCATACTCTTTACTGCCTACTTTTATTCTTGCGGGGGCTGTTGCAATAAATTACCAGTCTATAACCATCCCCGATAATCACATCTCCAACTTTATTTCCGATGATAAGGTATCCATTGAAGGTATTTTATACAAATCGCCTGAGGTTCTTGAAAACAGGACAAGACTCTATGTAGAGGTTCGGAGGATAAAGGATAATGAGGGGGAAACCTACAGAGATACTATGGGAAAAGCAAGAATAACACTATACAGGGATATCACTGATGCCTATTATAAAGACAAAATCAGGATAAAAGAAGTAAGACTGCGCATACCTCGAAACTTTAAAAACCCGGGGGGTTTTGATTACAGGAGATTTCTGGAAGACCATGGTATCTATGTAACGGGGAGTATAAGTAAGGCTAATCAGATAGAAATACTGGAGAGGGGCAAAGACAGCCTGTTTTCTTCTATATATAAATCTAAGGAGAGGATACTGCTCTTTACAGAAAATAATGCCCCCTCTGAAGAATCAGCAATCTTAAAGACAATGGTCTTCGGTGAGAGGGGAGCAACCTCAAAGGAAACGAGGAATATATTTAGTTCTACAGGCATTGCCCATCTCCTGGCTGTATCAGGACTTCATATGGGATTTGTAGCCTTTGCCTCTTTTTTTATTTTCAAAAAAACTTTTTCTTTTATCTTTTTAAATTTCCATCTCAGATTTTTTTTAATCGGTGCCGCACAAAGATTTGCCTCATTTTTTACTATATTTCCTGTTCTGTATTACTCACTATTAGTTGGCGGAAGCCCGTCGGCAGTAAGGGCAACCATAATGATAATCGTATATCTCTTATCCCTTGTCATTTACAGAGAAAGCAACATCTATAATACCCTATCTCTTGCTGCATTAATTATCTTAATATGGCATCCCCCTTCTTTGTTCAATATAGGTTTCCAGTTATCATTTATGGCAGTATTATCCATCGTGTATGGGTTTTCAATCCTGAATCAAGTTCAGGGTCAGGACAACTTTAAGCCTTCACCCCTCAGCCCCCCGGTAGCCATAGCCCCTGATTTAATCAGGGGTAGCCTGCAAACCTTTTTTCTTAAACACCGCTGGCTCTATAACTACATTCTTTCATCTGTTTTTGCCACCATCGGGACATTACCAATAATCGCATACCATTTCAATCTAATTTCAATTGTTGGAGTAATTGTGAATATTTTTGCAATCCCCCTTGCATCACTCGTTGTCCCGCTTACTTTATTTTTTTCAATACTATCAACAATCAATGGGCAAATTGCCTCTCTGTTAATGAATATCCCTGTATTTCTGACCACTTTTTTAGTAGATATTGCAAGGCTCTTCACACACCTTCCCTATTACTCTATAAGGATTCAGACGCCATCTGTATTGACTATATTTATGATTTACCCCCTGTTGTTCGGAATTTTAAATTTTAAGCGGCATAAATGGATAAAGATAGGGACTGTATCTGTTTGTATATTCTTAATTGGTTTCTGGATTCTAACTTCAAACCTCAAACTCCGAACTCCAAACTCATTGAAGCTTACATTCATTGATGTCGGACAGGGGGAGTCTTCGCTGATTGAATTTCCAAATGGAAAGACCATGCTCATAGATGGCGGCAGCATGATGGGTGATTTTGATATGGGAGGGAGTGTGGTAGCCCCTTATCTATGGGATACCGGTATTACTAAAATAGATTATGTAATTGGCTCACATGCCGATAGCGACCATGTAGGCGGGCTCGTATTTATTTTAAAAGAAATGGTAGTCAAAAACTACTATGACAATGGACAGGATTCTCTGGATTTAAGTCTTTCAACCCTGCATGAAATCGCTGCTGAAAAGAATATCCCCTGGACGGTCTTACAGTCGGGAGATGAGATAAAGATTGATGAAAGGGCTAAGGTGGAGATACTACACCCGCCAAAGAATTACGAATTACGAATTATGAATTACGATTTTAAAACAGAAAAACGAAAATCTAAAACCCAAAATTACAAGGGGGGGCATGATAACAACCTCTCCATTGTAATGAAGATTACTTATGGAAAATTTTCTGTCCTTTTTACAGGTGATATAGAAAAAGAGGCAGAAAGGTTCCTGATAGAAAAGCAGAAATCCTCTCTAAAATCTACTGTTGTAAAAGCCCCGCATCACGGCAGCAATTCTTCAAGCACAGGTGAGTTTATAAATGCCGTAAATCCAGAGGTAGCCATATTCTCGGTGGGATATAAGAATCCATTCAGGCATCCGAATAAAAAGGTTCTTGAGAGATATAGAGAGAAAAGGGTTAAAATATACCGCACAGACAGAGATGGCTTAATAGAGATAGAATCTGATGGTGAAAATTATACTATAAG
>Ga0155349_1025_pt1 | contig 10088 bp, 8 predicted proteins | sample RifCSPhighO2_02_FD_106317 | JGI IMG/M metagenome (GOLD analysis project Ga0155349, IMG submission 106317) | Nitrospinae bacterium RIFCSPHIGHO2_02_FULL_39_82
TTGTAACGAGTATATGAGAGCTTCTTTCGACAGCCTTTGCCTTCTGATAAAAACACTGCTCGTAATAACCGCATTTCCTGCCAAAGCATATATCCCCTTCCCTGCATACCTTCTTCCATAGCTTAGGCAGAGGCTCAAAACCTATATCTGACTTTAGTCCAGTTTTAGTCTTGTCTTTCCATTCATATAGTTTCTTTAAATCATCCGTTTCATCCAGCTCGAAAAGTCCGTGAGAGCCTGACTGATGAAACCTCCTCAAACAGAGATAATTTTCACCACCGACACAAAGGGCAAAACTGAAATCTATGCTGAGGGCATCCTTTAAAAAGGGAAGGTCTTTATCTACTAATTGATGCTGCAGCGCCTTTGTATAGGTAGATATAACCGCCTTTTTATTTTCTTTCTGTGTCCAGAGAATAAAAGGGATAAGATAGGCGAGGCTCTTTCCCACACCCGTGCCGGCCTCAACAATAAGGTGAGTGTTTTCTTCTATTGCATTGCCTACAGCCTTCGCCATCAAGACCTGCTGCTGGCGGTATTCGTAGTTTTTTAGCTTTCCAGAAAGAATGCCGTCTTTTAGAAATATGCCTGATAGATTCATTTTTTTATTTTCTCATATTTTCCGCTTGACAGGAATTTAAAATTAATTTAGAGTTATGGAAACTCTAAAAACTTTTATAGTTTCTTATGAATCACATAAAAAACAGAATAATAGATGCTGCCGAAAAGAGGTTCTCTCAATACGGCTTCAGGAGGGTCACTATGGATGATATTGCCTCCGACCTTGGCATAAGCAAGAAGACCCTTTATCTGCATTTCAAAAGCAAAGAGGATATAGCGTGGGCTGTTAAAGAGAGAATGCATAAGGACATTGGCAGATTACTACAGAAAGCTAAGAAGGAAATTCCTGACCCGATTGAAAGGTTTAAAAAGATAATAGCAGAAGTTACCAGCCGCGTCTCAATAATTGGAAGCACCTTTATGACTGACATTAAAAAGGATATTCCTGATTTGTGGAGAGAATGTGAGTCCTTCAGGGAGAAGGAGATATATAAATATATAGGAGGCATATTGGAGGAAGGTGTAAGAAAGGGAAAGATAAGGAAAGATATTGATACAAAGATTGCTGTCATGGCTTATCTTGGAGCCATTAAAATGATAATACAGCCAGATATACTTATGGAAAATCAATTTTCCATTGAGGATGCCTTTGACAATATATTAAAAATATTTTTAGAGGGAATCCAGAAGTGAGGATATTTATACCCCTTTTTCTGTCAATTATTTTGTTTGTCTTTTCCTCTTTTGAGATAACAGAGGGTGAACTTGATATGTCAATTGAAGAGATAGCCCGAAAAAAGGTTCATCATGGTAAAGATGGGAGATTCCACAATCCATGGTGTGAGGGTTGCAGGAGGAGTTTTGTTGATTTGATGAAATGGATGGTATTTTCAAAAAATGTATATAAGGAAGAAAAGAAGAAGGGAGTAAGGTTTAATGTCATCACAACTGACTTTGCAAAATTAAATGAGACATCTAAGGATTATGCAGTATGGCTGGGACATTCAACTGTTTTGATAAAAGTTAATGGCAAGGTAATAATAACAGACCCTGTCCTCTGGAATATAAATTTTCTCTTAAAAAGAAAGACCCCATTTCCCATTGAACCAGAAAAACTGCCTCAAATAAATTATGTCTTAATCTCACATGGTCATTACGACCATCTGGATACCAAAAGCATAAAATTTTTAAAGGAGCGGTTTAATCCTTTTTTTATTTCAGGTCCAGGCTATGAGGATTATTTAAACTCTATCGGCATTTCAAAACATATTGTCCTTGACTGGTGGGAAAATTATCAGATTGAGGGTATAAAAATAACATCCCTCCCTGTTCAGCACTGGTCAAAGAGGACACCCTTCGATGATGATAAGATGCTCTGGTGCAGTTTTTTAATTGAACATGGTGATAGGAAATACTACTGGGTCGGGGATTCTGGCTATTATGAGGGTTATAAAGAAATTGGCGAGAAGTTTGGACCAATAGATGTCTTGTTTGTTCCAGTGGGTGCTTACGAACCCCGATGGTTTATGAAACCATATCATGTCAATCCTGAAGAGGCTGTACAGGTTGCAAGAGATGTAAGGGCGAAAAACTTTATCCCTATACACTGGGGAACATTTGATTTGACTGATGAGCCTTTATGGCTTCCGATTAAACATTTAAAGGAAATCTATAAGGATGAATCAAATTCTAAGCTCAGGTTATTAAAGCACGGCGGACATTTTATTTTAAATGAAAGGGGGTGAAAAGGGTGAAAAAGTCAATAACCTTATTTGCAGGATTGATCTTTGCCTTTACAACAGTCGCTGGAACAGGATGTGCACGATGGTGGTATAAGCATTATGATGCAGAATGGGTTGTAAAGAAGATTGATAAGCGGATTGAGAAACTCGGTCTTAACCTTACAGATGAGCAAAAGGGGAAGCTTGATTCAGTAAAAGGCAAGATAGTTGAGCATATCAATTCACGAAGGGATACACGGGAAAAGATGATGAAGCTATTTAAGGAAGAATCTGATAAGGATACTCCATCCTTTGATGGGTTAGTTGCATCATTTAAGGAAAACCATGCAAAAAGGAGTAGAGATATAGATGAGATAGCTGATATGCTCAATGACTTTTATCTAAGTCTTGATAGTGCTCAGAAGAAGAAGGTTGTAGAGACACTCAGAAGCAAGGTAAATAAATGCGAAAGATGGTTTAATTGAGTTGCGCAATTTCCCCTCCCTCTTCCCTGAAAAAGTGTGGGGAGATTAGGAGGGGAGTTTGCAGTAATACCAGATTATGAAATCAAATAAAAAGAAACTCTTCATTATTCTTCTTGTTATTGCAGTTTGCGTTATAGGATTGGTTTGGTATAAATGGTTTAGCCATAGCGATAATAAAAAGATAGTTATCTCAGGCAATATAGAGCTTACAGAGATTAATATAGCCTTTAAAATATCAGGAAGACTAATTGAGCTTAATGTGAAGGAAGGGGACAGTGTTAAGAAGGGGACTGTATTGGCAAGACTTGATAATGAACAGTTACTCCATCAACGTGACCGTGCCAATGCTATACTTATGCTGGCAGAATCAAACCTTGCACAGCTTGAGACGGCGATTAAATATGAAAAAGAAACTGTCAGCGGACAGATAGAGCAGAAACAGGCTGAGTTTAACCAGGCTGAGGCTAATCTAAAGGGACTTTTGACAGGCTCAAGGTTACAGGAAATTGAGCAGGCTAAGGCATCTTTGAATATGGCAAAGACTGAGTTTGAGCATGCAAAAGGGGACTGGGAGCGGGCACAGGCACTTTATGAAAGCAAGAATGTATCTTATTCCCAGTACGAACAGTATAAAACAAGATATGAAGGGGCATCAGCAGCCCTTAAGCAGGCTGAGGAATATCTGGCTCTTGTAGTTGAAGGACCAAGGAAGGAAGATATTGAAGGAGGACGTGCACAGCTCAACCGCAGCAAGGCTAATTTAAAATTAGCTAAGGCATTGAGAATTGAACTTAAGAGAAAGGAGCAGGAACTGGAGACCCGTCAGGCAGAAATTATGAGGGCAAAGGCTGAATTGTCGCTTGTAGAATCTCAGTTGAAAGATACAATAGCAGAATCTCCTATTGATGGGGTTGTTCTGGTTAAGGCATCAGAAGTTGGAGAGATTATAGGGGGCAGTACAGCAATTATGACAATCGGAGACCTTGACCATCCATGGCTCCGCGGCTATATCGGAGAGAAGGAGCTTGGCCGCATAAAACTTGGAGCAAAGGTAAATGTAAAGACAGATTCATTTCCTGATAAGGTATATTCCGGTCGCATATCATTTATCTCCTCAGAGTCAGAGTTCACGCCAAAACAGATTCAGACATACGAGGAGAGGGTAAAGCTGGTATACCGGATTAAAATTGACATTGAAAATCCCAAGCAGGAATTGAAATTAAATATGCCGGCAGATGCTGATATCTTACTTGACTAACCAATATTTATGTCCACAATTATCAGGACAAATAATCTAACCCGACACTTTGGTTCAAAGATAGCTATAAAAGGACTGAACTTAGAGGTATACAGTGGAGAGATCTTTGGTCTGGTGGGTCCTGACGGTGCAGGTAAGACAACTACCTTGAGGCTCATCTGCGGCTTGCTTGACCCGACTGAAGGAGAAGTATTTATTGATGGTTATAATGTAACGACTAACCTGCAGCAGGTAAAAGACCGTATCGGCTATATGGCACAACGCTTTGGTCTTTACGGAGACCTGACTGTTGAAGAGAATATGCTTTTTTACGCTGATTTATTTGGTATTGAAAATGATGAGCGTAAAGAGTTAATGGCACAACTTCTCAAGATGACAAGGATGGAGACCTTTCTGGACAGGAAGGCATATCAGTTGTCAGGGGGTATGAAGCAGAAGCTTGCCCTCATGTGCACCCTCCTCCATCACCCGCAGGTTCTCTTTCTTGACGAACCCACAGCAGGGGTGGACCCTGTATCCCGCCGTGATTTCTGGAAAATCCTATACCAATTAGTAAAAAAGGGTGTAACGATATTTATCACAACCACCTATATGGATGAGGCAGAAAGGTGTAATCGTATTGGGTTGATACATAAGGGCTGTCTTATCCACTGTGATTCTCCAACTGCAATGAGAAATCGGATTGAAGAGGAATGCTACGAGATACAGTGTCCTGACAGGAGAAAGGTAAGAGAGTTACTGCAGAATCTCAAAGGGGTGTTGAGCATTGAACCGTCAGGCTCAGTGCTTCATCTTTTCTTATCACCGAAGCTCACCTCGGTTGTAATTCTTGAAAAGGTGGTCAGTGAAAATAAGCTTAGACCTGCCATATTTAAGCAGATTACACCATCTCTGGAAGATATTTTTATTGCATCAATTCGGAAGGTTTCAGTTAACTATATTTTGGTTTCACCGCACATTAACTAAAATAAAAATGATAAACGCCGACTGTGTAATTAAAGTAGAGAATCTGATTAAAAAATTCGGTGATTTTACAGCAGTGGATAATATTTCTTTTACCATAAAGCGTGGGGAGATATTTGGCTTCCTTGGTCCTAATGGTGCAGGCAAATCTACTACCATTCGTATTCTGTGCGGACTCCTTTCGCCTACAAGTGGAAGCGCATGGGTTAGCAGTTATGATGTAGCCGCCGAGCCAGATATGGTAAAAAAAAATATTGGATATATGTCGCAGAAATTCTCTCTCTACGATGACCTAACAGTAGAAGAGAATATTAATTTTTTCAGCGGTATATATGGCGTGCCGTATAATCTTCGCAGCGAACGGAAAGAGTATGTACTTTATATGGCAGGTATTCAGGAGCACAGGACTACAATGACACGATTTCTTGCAGGTGGATGGAAGCAGAGACTGGCACTTGGCTGTGCCTTACTGCATCAGCCACCTGTCTTGTTTCTTGATGAGCCAACTTCAGGCGTTGACCCGATTGCCCGTCGTGAGTTCTGGGAGCTGATTTATCAGCTCTCCGAGTCAGGACATACTATTTTTGTTACCACACACTATATGGATGAGGCTGAATACTGTCATCGTCTTGCACTGATGTACCGCGGGAAGATTATTGCTGAGGGGACACCGGGTTCATTAAAGGAAACATTAAGGGGGCGAAGTCTTATGTATCTTGATTGCTCTGACCCGCTGGAAAGCATGAGGGTTCTTGAGGGGGAAGATGGTATTCTTGATGTAGCTGTATTTGGCGGCGGACTTCATGTTACAGTTCAGAATCCCGATATAGCAGCACCGCAGATACAAAATATACTCAGGCAGCATGGTATAAAGATTGGCAGTCTTGAGACGATTCAGCCATTGATGGAGGATGTATTTGTAGCCATGATTGAAGAAGAGGATAAAAAGCTATTATGAATCTGCGAAGACTGAAGACTATTGCATGGAAAGAGTTCATTCATATCATCCGTGACCCAAGGAGTCTGACTATGGCTCTGGCTATTCCATTGCTGATGCTGATACTCTTTGGTTACGCACTCTCACTTGATGTGGACCACATCCCCACCCTGATATATGATGCAGATAAGAGTCCTGAGAGCAGGGAGTTGATAGAGAAATTTCAGGGGTCGCGGTTCTTTCAGATTATAGGTATAGCCGATGGATATAAATCAATTGAAAGTAAGATTGATAAAAATGAGTGTCTGATGGGAGTTATTATACCGCAGGACTACTCAAGAAATATTCTCTCAGGAAAAACCGCAGAAATTCAGCTTCTTATAGACGGAAGTGATTCCAATACTGCTGCCATTTCTCTTGGCTATGTTGAGGCATTGATTCGCATGCATACCGCCCCATCCATTGAAGGGCGGGTCAGGGTCTGGTATAATAGTGAGTTGAAGTCCAGAAATTATATAGTTCCCGGTCTGATTGCATATATTCTTATGGTGGTTGCAGTCCCTCTTACATCACTTACAATTGCCCGTGAATGGGAAATGGGAACAATGGAACAACTCCTCTCCACACCATTAAAACCTATTGAGCTTATTCTGGGTAAGGTATCAGCCCTTTTCACTATAGGTTTTATTGATATGATGATAACTGTTATTGCCGGAGTAGTTATCTTTCATGTGCCATTGCGAGGAAGCCCGCTGCTTTTACTCTTTACAGGTTGTGTCTTTTTGTTTGGTGCACTCTGCTGGGGTATTTTTATTTCAACCGTAACCCGCTCACAATTGCTCGCATATCAGATAGGCATGTTGACATCAATGCTGCCTTCATTCCTCCTTTCAGGTTTTATCTATGCAATTGAAAATATGCCGCTTCTAGTACAGGGCATAACCTACATTGTCCCTGCCCGTTATTTAATTACAGTTCTCAGGGGCATATTTTTAAAGGGTGCAGGTTTTAAAATATTGTGGTTTGAGATTGTGCTGTTACTTTTACTCTCATCAGGAATTTTTATCTTAACAATAAAGAAGTTCAAACAAAAAATTGCATAAATCTTGATGTCTTATGTGGGAACGAATTAAAGAAATTATCAGGAAGGAATTTTATCAGACCTTAAGAGAACCGCGTATGCGTTTTGTCTTATTCATTCCCCCTTTACTGCAGCTGATAATCTTTGGCTATGTTGTCAATCTTGATGTAACGAACAGCAGGATTGCATGGATAGACCTTGATAATACACCTGCAAGCAGAGAATTACTTGCTGAGTTCAACAGCTCAGGGTATTTTAGGGTTGTTGCCGTACCAACATCAGAAAATGAGGCAGATGACCTGCTGGATAAAGGTAAGGTTAACGGGGCTATCAGAATATTACATGGTTTCTCCCGCAAGATTCTCCGCGGAGAGATGACATCAGTTCAGATTCTTGTAGATGGTACAAATTCCAATACTGCCTCCCTTATATCAAATTATGCCAATCAGATTATAAATCGTTTTTCAAACCGTATATCATCTGAACAAAGAAGGGTTGGATTTATCGGAGAGGATAATGCTGTTGCAGATTATCAGGGAAAACATTTACCATCACTGACAGTCCAGAGCCGTATATGGTTTAACCCAGAATTGCTAAGTCAGGATTATTTTGTGCCGGGTATTGTGGTTAATATAATCACAATGGTCACAATAATGCTTACCGCAATGGCAATCGTCCGCGAAAAGGAGATTGGCACAATGGAGCAGCTGATGGTAACACCGATTCGTCCTGTGGAATTGATACTGGGCAAAACCCTGCCTTTTGTCATTGTTGGTCTGGCAGATGTAGTTTTAATAACTGTTGCAGCGCTATTAATTTTCAATATACCATTCCGCGGAAGCGGTATTCTCCTGATGGGATGTTCAATCTTATTTCTGCTGACAACACTTGGAGTAGGTCTTTTTATCTCCACAGTCTCCCAAACCCAGCAGCAGGCGATGATGTCTTCATTCTTTTTCTTCATGCCGACCTTTATGCTTAGCGGATTTGCCTTTCCTATCCGCAATATGCCTGTCATTGTTCAATATCTGACCTATTTAAATCCTGTCAGATATTTTATTGAAATTACCCGTGGCATTTTTCTTAAAGGGAGCGGTATTAATGTTTTATGGCAACAGATGGCAGCACTATTGATATTTGGCATTATTATAATGGGGCTCAGTGTCTCAAGATTTCGCAAACGTGTAGATTAAAGAATTTAAGGAGGGTTAAAAATGTTACGGAGATATGTTGAATTCATTGTCAGGTTCAGGATTGCAGTTATTATCTTAGTCGCCTTAATTACCATTTTCATAGGCTCCCACATAAAAGAGCTTAAGGTTGAAGTTGACCCTGATAAAAACCTCCCCCAGAGCCATCCCTATGTTGTTGCCCAGAATCAGATAGATAAGATATTCGGCGGAAGGAATATAGTTGTCATAGGTGTTATTCCGAAGGAGGGGGATATATTCCAGCCAAAGATTCTTGAGAAAATCATGCGGATTACCCAGAAGATAAACGAGATACCAGGGGCAATCAAGACAAATATATTCAGCATTGCCGCGAAAAAGGCTAAGGATATAAGAGGGACTGAGGAGGGGATGGCTGTAAGACGGTTGATGGAGAGTGTCCCGCAGACAAAGGAGGGGCTTGATGAGTTAAGAAATAAAATTTACCGCAACCCTCTCTTCATAAATTCAATTATCTCAAAGGACGGTAGTGCAGCACAGATAATCGCAGATTTTAGATTCAATAAAGAACTGAAGGGTTATCCTGACATTGAAAAGAGAATTAAGGAGATTGCTTCAAAGGAAGAGGATTCATCAGTCAACATACATCTGAATGGTCCCTCAATAGCCCTTTCATGGCTTGCAGCATATTCTCAGAAGATGGGGAAACTTTTTCTCCTTGCCATGGTTGTAATCGGAATTGTCCTTTATCTGGTCTTTGGGACATTTCAGGGGATGTTTCTTCCCCTCTTGACAGCAATTATCTCAGTAGTATGGGGACTTGGCATCATGGGGCTTCTGCATGTGCCGATGGACCCCTTTAATGCGTCCACTCCTATTTTAATTCTCGCCATAGCCGCAGGGCATTCAATTCAGATTTTAAATAGATATTATGAAGAGTATGCAATCAGAGGAGATAATAAGATTGCTGTAATTGAAAGCACGAGCCGTATCGGTATAGTTATGATTACAGCAGGGCTTATTGCTGCTGCATCATTTCTTTCACTCTTAACATTTGATACTATGAGCATAAGGAACTTCGGTATCTTCACTGCACTCGGCATATTGAGCGCCCTTATCATAGAGATGACTTTTATACCCGCACTCCGTGCAATCTTGAGACCGCCAAAGGACAAGGAAATAAAAGAGGGGCTTATAATTGCACCCCTTAATATGACCCTTGATAAATTGAGCCATCTGATTACTAATGGCAGAGCCAAAGCCGTTATAGCTTCAATAGTTATTATAGTGATGATTGTTGCAGCAGGAGGTTATTTATTAAATGTTGACAACAGTCTGAAATCAAATTTCAAGAAATCAACGCCCTTGATCAAGGACGACAATATAATGAACAGCCATTTTGGAGGGACAAATTCCTTAAACCTATTTGTTGAGGGGGACAAGCCTGATGATATGAAGAGACCTGATGTGCTGAAGTCAATTGAAGGGCTTCAGATTTTTCTTGAAAATAAATTCCCCGAGGTTGGAAAGACCATCTCTTTTGTTGATTTTATAAAGAAGATGAATCAGGCAATGCACAATGATGACCCGACATTTAATGCCGTGCCTGATAGTCAGGATTTGATTGCCCAATTCCTCTTTGTTTATTCAATGTCCGGAGACCCTGGAGATTTTGATTCCTATGTGGATTATGACTATAAAAAGGCGAATATTCTCACCTTTTGCAAAACTGATTCTACTGCTTTCGCAGACAGAATTATAGAGGCAGTGAATAATTATGTTGAAAAGAATTTCCCGAAGGATATAAAGGTGACCCCTGCTGGGAGCCTTGCTGTATCAGATGCACTTAACCATGTAATGGTGCATGGTAAAGTCAGGAACATACTCCAGATTATCGGAATTGTCTTTGTAAT
>Ga0155349_1076_pt1 | contig 7328 bp, 5 predicted proteins | sample RifCSPhighO2_02_FD_106317 | JGI IMG/M metagenome (GOLD analysis project Ga0155349, IMG submission 106317) | Nitrospinae bacterium RIFCSPHIGHO2_02_FULL_39_82
GACAGCGGGTATTGGAAGGAATTCAGCTGGCATTTAATACCTTCAGCACACCAAATGACGAGCTTAATTTAATTGTAAGGGACTCAGAAGATGAGGTATCCGTTACAAATCTGTTAGAAGACCTGGCAAGAAATGAGGATGTTATAGCAGTAATAGGTCCCCTCTTCAGTAAATCTGTTATAGCCTCAGCAAGAATAGCTGACAAATATAAAATACCAGTATTTTCTCCTACTGCATCTTTAAGTAATATATCCAATATAAGCCCCCATATATTCAGAAATAGTCTTACAAATCAACTACAGGGAGAAGTCCTTGCAGAATATGCCTTTAATCATCTCAATCTTAAAATTTTTGCCATACTTTATCAGAAAGAATCTTACGCAATTGAATTAAAAAATGCCTTTGAAGATAAACTTAAGTCTCTCGGTGGAGAGATAGTATTCAGTGAGCCATTTGACTCTGAACAAAATGATTTTGAACAGCAGATAACAGCTATAGGTGGTATAAAAGATTTGGATTTGAAGAAGATAACTGAATCAGGGGAATCAAGACAACCATTGACATACGAAGCCATATTCATTCAAGGAACGGCTGAGAAGGTGGGACTTATTCTGCCCGAACTTGCATACTATAACATATCAGATATTCCAGTATTGGGCAGCAATGGATTGAACTCCCCTGATTTTATAAGGATAGGGGGTAAATATACCGAGGGGGTGATTTTTATTGATGGATTTTACATTAATTCGGAAAAGGCAGAGGTAAGAAAATTTGTAGAGAGATACAGGATATTTTATAATAAAGAGCCTGATATAATTTCTGCCCAGTCCTACGATGCAGCAGGGATTATATTAAATATAATTAAAAATGGGGCAAGAAGCAGAGAGGATGTAAAAAATGGACTGCTCAACTTAAAAGAATATAATGGTGTCTCCGGAATAACAACTATTAAACCTTCGGGAGATTCTGATAAGAGTCTATATTTCCTTACAGTAAAAAATGGAAAAATTGTAGAAATAAGCAATGAGCAATGAGCAACGAGGACTGAGTTACTCATTGCTTACAACTCATTACTCATTGCTCTTTTTGTCCCTGTCTCTGAAAACTCAGTCGGCTCTGTTCCTTCCAGGAAGCATTCAAGCCCAACCTCTGATGTCTCCGGTGTAGCGAGCAGACCTGTCTTTTTATCTATCTTCGCAAATACCACACCGGAGGGAACCTGAAAGTTTATAACAGGTATCCCATTTAAAATCTTTTCCATAAAGTTTACCCATATAGGGCTTGCTGCCCTTGCCCCGGTTTCATTTTTACCGATAGGCTCATCTCTGTCCATACCTACCCAGACTCCAGCAACCAGATTAGGTATATAGCCGATAAACCACGCATCCATGTAATTATTTGTTGTTCCGGTTTTTCCAGCAACAGGTCTTCCGAGTGCCTTCGCCCTCCATCCCGTTCCTTCCTGAACAACACTCTGGAGTATATTCGTTGTTACATATGCCAGTTCTTCACTCACTGCAACTTCTGTCTGTGACCTATTCTCTTCGAGGATATTCCCATCTTTGTCAGTTATATATTTTATTGACATAGGCTCTGCCCTTATCCCTTTGTTGGCGAAAACACCATATGCCGATGTCAAATCCAATAGTGTCACCCCCGATGTCCCAAGTGCCAGAGATAAATCTGGTGTAAGATAATTTTTTATCCCCAATTTCCTTGCAAAATTTATGGTATGTTTGATGCCCATACTCTGAAGTAGTTTTACTGTTATAACATTTCTTGAATGTGTGAGGGCTGTCCTGAGGGTGGTCAGACCGTAAAATTTTCCCTCAAAATTTGCCGGCTTCCAGTTTTCTTCATCTCTCTCCTCAAATATAACAGGGGAATCAATAAATATACTCGCTGGTGTAAAACCCTTTTCAAAGGATGCTGAATATATAATTGGCTTAAAGGCAGAACCTGGCTGTCTCTGAGCCTGTATCACCCTGTTGAATTTACTCCTGTCAAAATCATAACCCCCCACCATCGCCCTTACAAAACCTGTAGCAGGGTCTATACATATCAGGGCACCCTGGATGAGAGGTTCTTGTTCCAATGCCAATCTAAAATTCCCTTTTTTCTTTTCCTCTAATATTTTTACCTCTATTATATCTCCTACCCTTAAAACATCCTTTGCATTTTTAACCCTTTCAAAGGATAAGGCATCAACAGAGGGGTCGTATTTATGTGCCCAGGACATGTCTTGAATATTTATCACACCCTTCACATAATTAATATCTACCAGTGCCCTTTCGGTGGCAACATCCATAACCACACCAACTATTATATCCCCTGTCTTCAATTCTCTTTTTTTCTCTCCCCTGTCAGAAAAATTTTTCTCAAGGCTGAAACCCTGAGCTACCATCTCCTCAACTTGTTTCCATTCTATATTTTGCATACTGCCTATTTTTTTTATATTCCCCAATGGCCCCCTGTATCCAAGCCTCTTATCTGTTTCTCTTAATCCATATCTTATTGCATTTTCTGCTGCCTCCTGAAATTCGAGTTTCAGCGTAGTATAAACTTTTAATCCCCCTTTGTATAACCCCGTACTTCCATATTTATCTTCCACATATTGCCGTATATATTCGGCAAAATATGGGGCAAGACTCCTCCTATCCTGCCTCTCCATTAAAGCAATCTCTGATTTTGATGCTATATCTGCCTCTTCAGAGGTACTAAAATTTAATGATTCCATCCTCCTTAAGACATGATTGCGTCTGCTCTTTGCATTTTCAGGAGAGAGGTAAGGGGAATATCTCTTTGGAGACCTCGGCAGCGCTGCTATCATTGATATTTCAGGGAGGTTAAGCTCATTTATATGTTTTCCAAAGTAAACCAATGCTGCCGCCTCTACGCCGTAAGCGCTGTGACCATAATATATTTGATTAAGGTATATCTCAAGTATCTCATCCTTTGAAAAATTCTCCTCTATCCTTTTTGCAAGTATAGCCTCTCTTAATTTTCTTATGAGGGTTCTTTCAGGTGTGAGGAACATAGTTTTGGTAATCTGCTGGGTTATGGTGCTGCCGCCTTCTACAACACCGCCTGCCTTTATATTGCTCCATAATGCACCGAGGATTCTCTTGAAATTAAAGCCCTTATGTTTGTAAAACTGGTCATCCTCTACGGCAATAGTTGCAAGCTTCATTAGGGGAGGTATTTTATTTAATGGAAGAAGCACCCTTCTCTCAATATAAAATTCTGATATTAGTTTTCCCGCATCATCATAAACCTCTGTTATCAGATTTGGCTTATAATATTTTAGGGCCATAACATCCGGGAGGTCTTTATATATCTTAGCATATAGAATAAGTGCAGCGACAAAAATTAAAAAGGTAAAAAGGAGTAATAGTGGCAGGATGCCATAGAGGATTATCTTTTTAAATCCCCATTCATTGTATTTAATCCTCCGTTTCACTTTCTGTTTCAGCAGGCTCCTCTTTAACATAAAATTGTTAATCTTTTCCCGAAAGAATTCTTAAAGCTCTATCCAGTATAATCTCTGCCAATTCCTCTTTTGATATTAATGGGATGTCTTCTACATTATTTTTCCTGTCAATAATAATTGCCTTATTAAAATCACTGCCAAATCCATTTACATGGTTTGCTACAATGAGGTCAAGGTTTTTCTCTTTCAATTTTTTCTTTGCATTTTTTATCATATCCTCTGTTTCAAGGGCAAACCCAACAACAATAGGATTGACGATTGACGATTGACGATTGACGATTGACGAGGTAATTTCTGACAAGATATCAGGGTTTTTCTTCAATTCTAATGTAATAGTTTTCTTCTCTCCCTTCTTTATCTTCTTATCAGAATACCTCAAAGGAGAAAAATCACTTACAGCCGCTGCCATAATTGATATATCTGAATTTTTAAATTCCTTCAGAACCTCCCTCCTCATATCAGCAGCACTACTTACAGATATAAATCTTATACCTGATGGCACAGGTATGCCGGTAGGCCCGCTTATCAAAACCACATCTCCACCTCTCATCTTTGCAGCTCTGGCTATTGCATAACCCATCTTGCCTGAAGATGGATTAGATATAAATCTTACCGGGTCTATTGGTTCGCAGGTAGGACCTGCGGTTATCAATACAGTCTTACCTTTTAAATCTTTCTTTACTGATAATAACTGTCTCACCTTTTTCAAAATCTTATCGGGTCCAGCCAGTCTCCCTTCCCCCATATCTCCACAGGCAAGTTCTCCAGATTCAGGTTCTACAAAATTTGCACCAAATCCTTTTAATCTTTTTATATTCTCCTGCACAGCCGGGCTGGCATACATATTACTATTCATCGCAGGAGCGATAAGAACAGGGGCTTTAACTGAAAGATAGAGTGTGGAGAGGAGGTCATCTGCAATCCCGTTTGCAAATTTTCCTATTATATTTGCTGTAGCTGGGACGATGAGAAGAATGTCGCATTTTTTTGTCAGGTCAATATGAGGCATAGCCCCCCGCTCCCCCCATTTGTAAGGGGGGGCAGGGGGGGTAGAAAACATCTCAGAATACACCGGATTTCCTGAAAGGGTTTGAAATGTCAAAGGTAATATAAATTCCTTTGCGTTCCTCGTCATCACCACCCATACATCTGCCCCATCTTTTTTCAGGAGTCTTGTTAGTTCTGCCGCCTTATACGCAGCAATACCTCCACATATACCGAGGATTATTGTCTTGCCCTTCAGGTTCATTTAATCTCCAATGTAAATATGAGCAAATTGCAAGAACCTCTTACAATATTAAATACATTTTATAGCTTCAAGTCCGGCAGTTCCGGTATAAAATTTGGATACCTGCACCTCTCAGCAAATATTATTGATTTTAACTGATTGACAGCCTCATCTATATCATCATTTATTATAATGTAGTCATATGTCCTGTAATGATGTATTTCCTCCTCTGCGGTCTTTAATCTTATCTTTATACCCTCCTCAGAGTCTGCCCCTCTTTCTCTTAATCTCTTTTCAAGCACATTCATGGATGGCGGGAGTATAAAGATATAACATCCATTTTTATATTTTTTTCTTAACTGCTCTGCTCCCTGAACATCTATCACAAGGAGGAGGTCCTTTTTCTTTTTCTCCACAATATCCAGATTTGAGATGGAAGTTCCATAATAGTTGTTGTGTACCTCAGCCCATTCAATAAAATCTCCGCTCTCTATCATTTCCTTGAATTTATCTTTAGAAATAAAATGGTAATGGTCTCCGTCTATTTCATCAACCCTTGGAGGCCTCGTTGTGTGGGAGATAGAGAGGAATATATTATTGCAGTTCTCGGTTATCTTTCTTGAAAGGGTTGTCTTTCCAGCACCTGACGGGGCTGATACCACAAATAATATACCTTTGACTTTCATTATTTAAGCGATGAGCAAAGAGCGATGTTTAATGAGTATAACTCGTTTCTCATTGCTCATTGCTTCATTTACTCGATGTTTTGCACCTGTTCCCTTATCTTTTCAAGGTCACTCTTGATAGCTATTACCTGCTGTGAAACAGAATAATTAATTGACTTTGAGCCAATGGTATTACTCTCCCTGTTCATTTCCTGAAGTACAAATTCCAGTTTTCTGCCAACTGCTCCACCCTCTTTTAAAATTTGCTTAAACTGTTTAAGATGACTCTCCAGTCTTATCAATTCCTCAGTTATATCGCCCCTCTCAGCAATTAATGCTATCTCCTGAGAGAGTCTGTCCTCAGAAATTTCTACATCCTTTAGCATTTTGTCAAGCCTTTTTTTAAAACGAGACTCAAATTCATTTATAAACTTGGACTGATTATCCTTCAACATAGCCACCAATCTGCTTATATTCTTCAATCTCCCTGTAATATCTTTATCAAGAGTATCTCCCTCTCTTTCCCTCATCTTCTTCAGGGAACCCAATCCCCTTTCCAATGCCTTCTCCAGAGACCTGACAACCCACCCATCAGAAGGCTGTTCAGACTCTTCAAACTTTAATATGCCATTCAATTGCAGGATGCTATTCAGTTCTGGTTTACCACTTATATTAAACTCTCTCTTAATCTCTTTTACTGCCGCAAGATATTGCCTTACCAGGACTCTATCCAACTTCAACCTTTTTCCGATATTGTTTATACCTTCAATGGTAACATATATCTCAAAATACCCTCTTGAAAAATTCTCCTTCACCTTTCTTTTTACTATATCTTCTATCTCTGTGAATTTCTGTGGAAACTTTGTTTTTATCTCAAGGAATCTGTGATTAACAGACTTTACCTCAACAAGGCACTCACCCTTTTTATCTGTTATTTCACATCTTCCATAACCTGTCATACTTCGTATCATAAATAAGTATTATAGCGTCAAAGAGTCAAAGTGTCAAAGAGTATTCTTTGCTTTGCTAAGAATGACAACTCTGACACTCTGATGCTTTGACACTTTGATGCTATGTTTGGTGGGATATTCTAAACTTTGCGCGAACCTTTTTTGAACGAAACTGACGCTCCGCCCCGCCGCCGCTCGCTGACGCTCGCAATCCAGCAAAAAAGTTTTCTTCACATTTTTTATTTTGCGCACGCCCGATTTTTCTTCTAAAAGGAAAAGAAAACTTTTTTGCTGGGTTCTGCTCTGAACGAGCAGGGCGGCGGGAGAGGAGTTTATCCGCCTGCTGGCGGACTTCGGCTCGGGCGCGGCGGAATCCCCCCCACACCCCCCTTCCGCCGCGCCCTCGCTTGGGCTGACGAAATTTTTTGCGGCGGGCTTTAAACTATTGAAACTTAGGATTGGCTAATACTAATTTTAGCACTTCGTTAATATAATTTATATACGCTAACTCGTCCATTATATAACTCGATGGATGAGCACAATGATTTCTAATATCAAAAAGATAAATTATTGCTTTAAGCTCATTCAAATCAAGATTGACCATAGCTGACAAAACGGTAATTAAATCCTTATCAAAAACTTCTTGTAGTTCGTTAGTTTGTACCAGATTAAATTCTTTAGAAAAATGTTTATAGTGTCCAGTTTTTCTTGCCTTAAGTTTTTTTGATTCTTTATTAAAATTATTTAGTCCCAATTTTTCAACAATTTTGCGGAGCCTGTCGATTGCGGCACACCAAACCATAACGGTAGCCGCTTTATAGCATTCGCTTGATGCGGCGCGCGCCGCCTCTTCAAAATATTTTTTCTCATCATCTGAAGAAATGCTTGAATATATTTTGGATAGAAAAATGGACTTCCCCCGAAATAGCGGACACACCGAAAGGTTAGGTTATAATACAACCTTAGGAGGTGTGAAATGCAAGAGAAAAGAAGGA
>Ga0155349_1084_pt1 | contig 5494 bp, 5 predicted proteins | sample RifCSPhighO2_02_FD_106317 | JGI IMG/M metagenome (GOLD analysis project Ga0155349, IMG submission 106317) | Nitrospinae bacterium RIFCSPHIGHO2_02_FULL_39_82
GTTCAAATATGGCAATCCAGCTTTCAGCCTTATCCATATCATGACGGGGGATAACACCCTGTGGTAGATAATCGTTGCGATATCCCTCCTTCATCACGCTCTCGGCACTGACAATAGCAAGCAATGAGCCATGAGCAATGAACAATGAAAATCCAGCAATGAGCAATGAGCAATGAGTATATAATAATTTTAGCTTACGAGTCATAATTTCACTATTGACTATTGACTATTGGTTGCTGCCACAGTTCTTTCTCCAAAGCCCCTTTCCAGTTTTCAATACCGCCTTTTAAATAATACATTTTATCTATTACACCACTTGCCCTTTTTTCAATCCTGCATCTATGCAAACCTTTCCACTCGTTATCGTCTATAAATACTGCGATAGCATTATCAATGATTAATTTTATATAAATGGGTCTGAATCTAAAATACCCCCTCAGCATATCCTCAATCCCTCCAAAAATTCCTTCTCTACCATATCCATTTATTGAGTCAGGGATATGCCCATTATTATAAAAATCATCCGGATACCGCCAGTCTATGAGATAGACCTTCTGTCCTTCATCAATCCTTTTTTTTATTTCATTAGAATCAAGACCATCACACTGCACATCTTTGAAAGGCATTCTGACAGGTCCATTCCATGCATCAATTCCGCCCTTTAAATAATAAATATCATTAACACCATAGTCTTTTTTAATCATCTCCTCACAAAAACTTTTTGTAGATTCTGTGTCTTCGCCAACAAGATACACATCCTTTCCTCTCCACATCGGAACATTATGGAGATATTTTACCCTAAACATATCCCAACTGGTCTGCTTCACAAAGGGGATGGATTTTCCTTTCACAGCCGCCGCAAGAGGACGGATATCAAATATAAACATATTATCAAATAGAAGGGGCTTATTTTCATAGCGTCTCTGCATCTCATCTGCCTCAATAGGTATACATTCTTTTCCTTTTAGATTCGCTTCGCTCTCTATAAATTTTTCTTCACCATAACCATTTGAGGCAATAGGTAAGAGGCAAGAGGCAAGATACAAAAAGCAAGATACAAGAGACACAGAGGACATTTTAGGTTTAAATTTCTTCATACAAAACAATCTCCTTATCTGTGCGAAAATACCCAAAAAATGAATATTTTATAACATGATATTATTTAAATAGCAAGAACTATTCCTTTTTTGAGGACGCACTATTTTGATTGACATTAATCTTAAAGTTTTTTACACTTACTTTGAGGTTGAGTTCTATATCAAACTTAATGGTTCATTCCTTTTATGTTTTTCCTTCTGGAGGATGACCTATACTTTTATACCATATACAATTAAATCTTTCCAAAAAAACAATGGAACATAAATTACACGAATCAACGAATAGCACGAATAGATACAAGATACAAGCCTCTTGCTTCTTGTTTCTTGCCTCTTGCTTCTTACTTCTTCCCTCTATTGTTAATGGGGAAAAAGGAAAGGATGTCCAAGTGCCTATAGAAATGGTCTTTGTCAAAGGCGGGTGTTATCAGATGGGTGATACCTTTGGAGGTGCTGAGAACCATGTAGAAGCTGCGCATAAAGGCGGGAAAGACTGGCATCAACACCATAATCATTTGGCCGCTAACGAAAAACCTGTGCATGAGGTATGTGTGGATAATTTTTATATAGGGAAGTATGAAGTAACAATTGGTGAATTCAGGGAGTTTATAACTGCTACAGGATATAAAACAGACGCTGAAGCTGGAGATGGATGTTATGGCTGGTCAGGGAATAAATGGGAAAAGGACAAAAGCAGGAATTGGCGTAATCCTGGTTTTCTGCAGGATGACAGTCATCCAGTATCGTGTGTATCATGGGATGATGCAGTAGTCTATGCCGAGTGGCTGTCAGACAAGACAGGCAAGAAGTATCGTCTGCCCACAGAGGCTGAATGGGAATATGCAGCGAGGAGTGGCGGTAAAGCAGAAAAATGGGCAGGAACGAATAACGAATCAGAACTTTCAGATTATGCCTGGTACAATAAAACCTCTAAGGGGAAAACACATCCTGTAGGCCAAAAAAAACCCAATGGATTGGAATTGTATGATATGACAGGGAATGTCTGGGAATGGGTGCAGGACTGGTATGGGGAGAATTATTATATCAGCAGTCCTAAAAATAATCCGCAGGGACCAATTTCTGGCTCCCATCATATCCATCGCGGCGGGAGTTGGTACTTCAGTTCACATCAGGCGAGGGCCTCAAGTCGTCACCCCTACACGCCAGACTATCGGTGCTACAGCCTCGGACTCCGCCTATCAGCCTCCGCAAATTAAGAGTCAGAGGGGCAAAAGTTAAATGCAAAAGTTTTGGGACACTTATAAAATACATATCCCCGAATGTTTTTATCGGGGATTAGTGCTGTTTTTTATAATTACGATTATCCCAATCCCTGTCCCTGCTTCCGAAAAGTTTCCCTCCGAAGCACAAATTTTTGTGCAGATGGGTCATTCAGGTTCGGTTCTTTCTGTAACATTCTCCCCCGATGGAAAATATGTATTATCAGGGGGCAAGGATAAAATCCTCATACTCTGGGATGCCTCATCAGGGAGGGAGATACGGAAATTTGAAGGACATACTAATAATGATGTCAATTCAGTTACCTTCAGTCCTGATGGAAAGACTCTCGCATCAGGGAGTAGGGACAAAACTATAATCCTCTGGGATATTGAAACAGGCAGTATTATAAAGACACTTAAAGGACATGCTTCTTCTGTTAGATCAGTTGCCTTTAGTCCTAATGGAAGAACTCTCGCATCAGGAAGCTGGGATAAAACCATAATCCTCTGGGATATTGAAACAGGAAGTGCCATAAAAACACTTAAAGGACATGATGACTATATTGATTCAGTTGCCTTTAGTCCTGATGGAAGGACTCTGGCATCAGGAGGTCAGGATAAAACCATCAGACTATGGGAAGTATCTACAGGTAGGGAGCTCCAGAAATTTGAAGGACATACTGGTCATGTCAAATCGGTTGCCTTTAGTCTTGATGGAAAGACTCTCGCATCAGGGATTGATAAAAACATAATTCTCTGGAATATTGAAACAGGGAGTACTATAAAGACATTTAAAGAGCATACTGATATAGTCTTGTCGGTTGCCTTTAGTCCTGATGGAAAGGTTCTCGCATCGGGGGGTTTTGATAAAACCATAATTCTCTGGGATATTGAAACAGGCAGTATCATAAAAACACTCAAAGGACAAACTGACTATATCAGTTCAGTTGCCTTCAGCCCTAATGGAAGGACTCTGGCATCAGGGAGTTTTGATGACACTATAATCCTCTGGGATGTGGCAGCAGGCAGTACCATAAAAACGCTAAAAGGAAATACTTTTTATGCTAAATCAGTTGCCTTTAGCCCTGATGGGAGGATTCTTGCATCGGAGAGCTATGACACCATAATCCTCTGGGATATAGCAGCAGGCAGTGCCATAAAAACACTAAAAGGACATAATGAGTGGGTCTCTTCTATTGCCTTTAGCCCTGATGGAAGGATTCTGGCGTCAGGGGGCTGGGATAATACAATAATCCTCTGGGATATAGCAGCAGGTAGTGCCATAAAAACACTCAAGGGGCATACTTCATGGGTCAAATCAGTTGCCTTTAGTCCTGATGGAAAGACTCTGGTATCAGTGGGTCAGGATGATGCCATAATCCTCTGGGATGTGACAGCAGCCAGTTTCATAAAAAAAATAAAAGGACATTGGGTCAAATCAGTTGCCTTTAGTCCAGATGGAAGAAGCATAGCATCAGGGGGTGATTACAACATAACCCTTTGGGATATTGTAACATGGAATGTAATAAGGACTTTCACAGGGCATACTGATTGGGTTGTGCCGGTTACCTTTAGTCCTGATGGAAAGACTCTCGCATCAGGGAGTGTTGATAAAACTGTAATCCTCTGGAATGTGGCAGCAGGCAGTGCCATAAAGACACTAAAAGGACATGATAGTAATGTCGTAACAGTTGCCTTTAGTCCTGATGGAAAGACTCTCGCATCAGGGAGTGTTGATAAAACTGTAATCCTCTGGAATGTGGCAGCAGGCAGTGCCATAAAAACACTAAAAGGACATAATGATATACTCCTGTCAGTTGCCTTCAGTCCTAATGGAAAGTTTCTGGTATCAGGGAGTGGTGATGGCACGAGCAGGTGCTGGGATAAAAATACAGGCAGGGAAATTGCACAGTTTATAAGTTTCAGAGATGCCGAGTGGATTGTGATTACCCCTGAAGGCTATTACAATTCCTCTAAAAATGGTGATAAACTCCTGAATGTCCGGATTGGCAATAATGTATATGGAATGGACCGGTATCGCTCAGCATTTTATAAACCTCAGATTGTGGAAACTGCATTAAAACTTGGCGATACACAGAAAGCTATTTCAGAATGAACAAAAAAGAAAGATTTTTAGCCACAGATGGACACAGATTAACACAGATTATGAAGATTGAGAAAACAAAAAACCTAAGAAAATTATTTTTTTCTGCCTTTTTTTATTGTGTATATCTGTGAAAATCTGTGGCAAAATTTTATAATATACATGAACAAAAATCTAATCGTTAATAACGACCAGCGAATTTCCCCTTTTCAAGCTCCCCTTTCCATGCCTTCATGTTTTCCTTAAGGGCATACATACTGTTATATCCAACTGCCCATTTTAGCACCCTGCATCTATGCACTGTTTCCGGCTCGGTATATCCTACAAAAACCACAATACCATCATCCTGCACCACCCTTGAAAACACACCTGTCAAGCATAGATTTTCCCGACTAAATGCCCCTTCGCCTACTGCACCGGGTATATGACCTTTCTCATAATCTTGCAGGGAACGGATATCAACAAATTCAACTTTTTTTTCCGAATTTTCTAGTCCCGATACCCCTTGTAAATCTATCTCTTCACATTTCACATCCTCAAACTTCCCAGTAATAATAGGTCCCTCCCATGCATTCATCCCGCCCTTTAAAACATAAATATCATCAATCGGATATTTTTTTTTCAGCATGGCTTTGCAGAAACTATCTGTTGATTCTGTATCTCCACCTACCAGATAGATATCTTTCCCTTTCCACACTTCTATCTCATAAGCGAGTTCACTTTCAAGAGACTCATAAGTAATAGCCATAGACATCGGAATACGCTTCCCCTTATTGGCTATCATATAAGGGCGAACATCAAATATGAACATATCGTTTAAAAGAATTGCTCTATCTTCATATCTCATCTTCATATCTTCAGGCTCAATAAGGATACATTCCGATGCCTCTGATGATGAAGCAAAAAACACAAGAAGCAAAATGCAAGATGCAAGAAGTAAGATGCAAGAAAATATTAATTTGTGAATTTTCATATTTACCACCTCCACATAAATTTTAACAACCCCCAAACCCCCCTTTAATAAGGGGGATTAAACCTGAATTATGCATTAACCACAGATGAACACAGATAAA